>Ga0115012_10000565_pt1 | contig 21043 bp, 16 predicted proteins | sample TroAtlMetagenome_FD_88706 | JGI IMG/M metagenome (GOLD analysis project Ga0115012, IMG submission 88706) | Marine eukaryotic phytoplankton communities from Atlantic Ocean - Tropical Atlantic ANT10 Metagenome | ecosystem: Environmental > Aquatic > Marine > Oceanic | place: Tropical Atlantic...
ACGAAAACCTGCGAGTCATCGATGCCAAAACGCCGGAAGATACCGTCCATCACCCTGACGGAGCCCTGACATTTTCCTCGATGCTGACCCTGGCGCCTGAATTTGAGCTTCCGGACTACAAGACCATCCAGCTGGAAATTCCTGATCGAGCCATTGGGGAGGAAGACATCGAGAATGAAATTCAAAACGTAAGAGCCCGCTACGCGGACTACACCGAAGTGACAGACCGCCCTCTCCAGGCGGGAGATTTTGCAGTAATTGATTACCGGTCAGAATTGGACGGTAAGCCAACCGAAGAAGCAGTCGGCCAATCAGTGGGTTACCTCGGGAATGGGGAGGACTACTGGCTTAAGATGGAGGATGACTCGATCCTGCCAGGGTTCTCCAAATCACTCGAGGGAGCAGCCCTTGGAGAGGAACGAAAGTTTTCGTGCATCGTGCCGGAGGAGTTTCCGGTGGAAGAGTTACGTCAGGTAGAGCTCGATTTCCATGTCACCGTAAAAGGAATCAAGGTTCAGAAGCTCCCCGAGCTTACCGACGAACTTGCTGCAGAAATTCTGCCCGGATCTGATATCAACGGCCTGAGGGAGATGATCAGAGGTAATCTGGAACACCAACTTAACCAGCAGATCGAGGAGTTCAAAGTCAGCCAGCTTCTCGAAAAACTTACTTCCATGGTTCAATTCGAACTACCCCCAGAGTTAGTAACCGCAGAAACACAGGGCCAGGCTGATGAAATGGTCGAACGCGGTCTCGGCTCTGGAATGTCTGAAGACGAAATCGAAGGGCGACAGGACGAGATTTTCGCTGCGGCCTCACAGAGAGCTCAGACCAACTTGAAGACAGATTTCCTCCTCCAGAGAATCGCGGAGGCAGAGCAGATCCAGGTGACTCAGGAAGAGATGGCTAACAGGGTAGCCGCGATGGCGAATCAGGCGAAGAAACCGATCAAAACCTTTGCCTCAGAGCTCCAGAAAAGTGGGCGCTTGAGAGAAGTTCAGCACTCGATGATCCTGAGTAAGACCATTGACTTCCTGTTGGAGCACGCGAAGGTCACCGACGCCAGCGAGCATCTGGAGAGCGACTCCGAGGAAGAGGCTACTCAAGCCGATCCCGGAGAACCGGACAAGGAGTCCGGCAGTGATTCTCCAGACCGCGACGCAAAAGAAGAATCTGAAAAAAACGATGAGTAACTTCGATCCAACATCTGCGGCCCCTCCATCGCCACAAAATTCCTACCTTGTCCCAACTGTCATCGAGCAGGATGGTCGTGGAGAGCGCGCCTTTGACATTTACTCCCGACTCCTGAAGGACCGTATCATTTTTATTGGGACGCCCATCGATGACTTCGTTGCCAATTCGGTAATTGCCCAAATGCTGTTTCTCCAGATGGCAGATCCCAAAAAGGATATTCACATCTATATCAACTCTCCTGGAGGGAGCGTGACTGCAGGGCTCGCAATCTACGACACGATGCAATTTGTCACCTGCGATGTGAACACCTACTGCATAGGAATTGCTGCCTCAATGGGGGCTGTCCTGCTCACAGCGGGTAGTGAAGGAAAGCGCTTCTGCCTTCCCAACTCTCACGTGATGATCCATCAAGTCTCTGGTGGCGCCCAGGGAACTGCCTCCGATGTCGAACGAACAGTCGAATTCATGTTTGAGCTGAAGAAGCGCCTGAACGGCATTCTTTCCAAGCACACTGGGAAAGACCTTAAAACGGTTGATCAGGATGCCGATCGAGACAACTACATGTCGGCGCAAGAGGCCGCTGACTATGGACTCGTGGACCGGGTTCTTGAAAACCGGAAGGATCTCGGAGACGCAGACGAGGCCTGATATTCCTGAAAAAAGAGGAGGCAGAGACTCTCATCCTCTGCTATTGTGCGTTGTAGCGAAGTTTTGAAAAGAACCTTGCTTTACCATCGTCTGTAACCGCTATGGCACGTGCATCCAACCTCACCATGTGTTCCTTCTGTGGCAAAAGCCATTCAGAGGTGAAAAAGCTTATTGCGGGACCGGGGGTCTATATCTGCAACGAGTGTATCGAGGTTTGCTCCACCATTCTGGACAAGGAATTCTCTGGGGAACAGCAGGTGGATTCGGAGCCTTCTTTCGAGGAGGCCGTTTCTACTCCAACACCCAGCGAGATTTGCAAGAAGCTTGATGATTACGTCATAGGCCAGGAGCAGGCAAAAAAGGTGCTGGCGGTCGCCGTTTACAATCACTACCAGAGAATACATCAAGATACATCCCACACTCCGCCCGAGCTGGCGGATGTCGAAATCGAGAAGTCCAACATCCTTCTTCTTGGCCCAACAGGTTCCGGCAAGACTTTACTCGCACGAACGCTGGCTCGAGTGCTCGACGTCCCCTTCTGCATCGTTGATGCCACGACTCTGACCGAAGCTGGATACGTAGGAGAGGATGTGGAAAACATTGTTCTCCGGTTGCTCCAAGCTGCAGACTTCGACGTAGAAAAGGCAGAGCAGGGTATTATCTACGTTGATGAGATTGATAAGATCGGGAGAAAAACAGAGAACGTCAGTATTACCAGAGACGTTTCGGGAGAGGGAGTGCAGCAGGCTCTCCTGAAAATCCTCGAAGGCACCGTCTGTAATGTGCCACCTCAGGGAGGGCGCAAACATCCACAACAGGAATACATTCAGGTAAATACAGAGCGCATTCTTTTTGTCTGTGGCGGGGCATTTGTCGGAATGGAAGATATTGTTCGCAGACGTCTTGGCCGAAACGCACTTGGATTTGCAGCCGCAGAAAAAACTGCGCTCGCTGAAAGATCCGATGAGGACCTGATGAGCAAGGTTCAACCGGAAGACCTTCTGCACTTTGGCCTTATCCCCGAATTCATCGGGCGACTTCCCGTTCACTCGTCTCTCCTGCGACTCGACGAGGATGAGCTGGTTCGGATCCTGACCGAGCCGCGGAACGCGCTGGTGAAACAATATCAGAAGCAACTCGCTCTCAATGATGTGAAACTCAAAGTTTCCCGGGATGCTTTGCGGGCGATGGCCGAAGAAGCAGTAAGGAGAGGAACCGGGGCACGGGCTCTTCGCTCCATTTTCGAAGGCATCACTCTCGACATCATGTATGACATCCCTTCGCGAAAAGATATTGATTCTGTATCCATCAGCCGCGGAGTTGTGGAAGGAAAAAAATCCCCGGCGATCCGTAAAAAGCGCGCAGATGCGGCATAGGCTGCATACCTTGGGAAGTCTCTTCACTTTCCAGACGATCCCCCTAGGGTAGGGGCATGGCATTACGCACCATTATTGCGATTGCAACCTTCCTGCTTCCGCAGCTGACCAGCTCACAGCAAAGGATCGGCCCCTCTCCACAGCCCCTCCTCGACGAAGGGATGGGCTACAAGCACGTGGAGCGCCTCATCCATGTCCTTGAGCAGGTCCGGTCTCATCACCCTGATCGTGACAAACTCAGCTACGAACGCCTCATAAATCATGCCCTTGAGGGAATGCTCAACTCACTCGATAATTTTTCAGGATTCTATCACCCTGAAACCTACTCTTTTATCAGCGAGGAGAAACGTGAACCATCCCTGCCAGGACTTGGAATCACGCTGGGCAAGAGCCACGATCGGATCAAGGTAACGGCGGTCCACTCAGGATCCGCCGCAGATGAAGCCAATATTCTAGCTGGCGATTCCATTCTGGAAGTAAAGGGTCACCCCGCCTCCAAGCTCACGCTGGCAGAGATCCTTGAAAAATTACAAGGCCCTGTGGGTGAAAATGTCCTTCTTACCCTTTACCGCGCCAGTAGCCGGGAGCCTTACGAAGCGTCCATCCTCCGTAGAGTTGTCAAAAATTCGGCTGTGCCAACAGCGCAGTTTCTCGACGGCCGCCTTTCTTCCAACCTGAAGACCGGTTATCTCTACCTTTCCGAATTTACAGCCGCCTCCCATCGCGAAATCGAAGCAGCATTGGACGATCTTGAGGATCGTGGCATGGAGGCGCTTCTCCTTGACCTGCGAGGCAACCCCGGGGGACTCCTGACCGCGGCAATCTCCATCCTTGGAGAATTCCTCCCCCCTTCGACAGAGGTGGTATTTACCAGAGGACGGAACCCCGAGCATACATCTCCGGCCATGAAGACCCCCGCACGCAAGCGGAGGAATCGCAGCTACCCAGTTGCCGTCCTCCTCGATCGCGACTCAGCCAGCGCCTCAGAACTCGTCGCTGGAGCCCTTCAGGACTTGGGGCGTGCAACCATCGTTGGTGAAACCAGTTACGGCAAAGGATCCGTTCAACGTGTCATTCCGATGGGCAACGCAGCCCTGAATCTCACGATTGCAACTTACCACACGCCTTCGGGTAGAACTCCCCAGGAACGCGGAATTATTCCTGACGTCAAAGTAAGTATCTCGAATGAAGATCGAGCGAACCTCGGAAGGCAACGACGACGTGACTCGCTAACCCCTGACCAGCGACAAATTCTTGATTCGTGGGTGGACCCCGTAGTCACCGGAGCTCTCCAAGCGGTCTCGAAACAATAAGATCCTCAACCTCATGCCTGTTGCCGAGCAACCAGTCCCAGAATTGAAAGCGGGAGCTCTGACGATCCTCGCAATCGAAACGTCATGCGATGAGAGCGCTGTGGCCATTATCAGGCAGACCGGCACAACACCTGCAGAAATACTCTGCTCCCTTGTTTCTTCCCAAATACAACTGCACCGGTCCTATGGCGGAGTTGTCCCCGAGGTAGCATCTCGCAACCACTCTCTCATTCTTCGTAGCCTGGTGGAGCAAGCGCTTGATCAAGCACATCTACAAACCCGCGATGTCGATGCTTTTGTTGCCACCAAGGGTCCCGGATTATCGTCATCCCTCCTTGTTGGGCATAGCATGGCAAAAGCTCTTGCTGCTGCGTCTGGTAGAGATTTTCTCTCGGTGAACCATATGGAGGGGCATCTTCTCTCACCCTTTCTTTCCGATCAAAGCACCTCCTGGAAAAGCCCCGGCATAACGGTACCCCCTCATCTGGCTCTGATCGTATCAGGGGGCCATACCATGCTGGTCCACGCCAGACAGGCTGGTAATTACCATCTCATCGGGCGTACGGTAGACGACGCGGCGGGCGAGGCCTTCGATAAAGTAGCGCGCATGCTGGGACTCCCCTACCCTGGAGGCCCCGAAATAGAAAAGCAGGCCCAAACTGGCAACCCGGAGGCCTTCCAGTTTCCACGTTCGATGCCCGGGAACCTCAACTTCTCCTTCTCCGGGCTCAAGACCGCAGTGCGTTATGCTCTCCCAAAGATCAGCAACCTCTCTACAAGAATCCCTGACATTTGTGCCTCTTTCCAGAAGGCCGTTACAGATGTCCTCGTATCGAAATCTCTCCGAGCCGCTAAAGAATGCGGATGCAATTTGATCACCTTGTCTGGGGGAGTAAGCTGTAATGAGGCGCTCCGCTCCACCCTCCGCGACAAGTGCATGTCCGAGGGGCTACGTTTTCTTACCTGTCCTCCCAGTTTGTCTACAGACAATGCGGCCATGATTGCATTTGCTGCGCTTTTAAAGTTCCGAGGCGGCGCCACGGGATCAATGAGTGAAGATATCGACCCGAACTTTTCCCTGTGTCAGCAGGACTCAACCTTGTAAGAGGACATACACATTGAGACGTTGCCTCGTATTTGATTTCGATGGAACCATTGCCGACACCCTCGGTGAGGGGCTGACCATCTATAATGAACTCGCTGAGAAGAATGGATATAATCTCATCAGCCCTGATCAGTTGGATAACCTGAGGGAATTGGATACGAATGGACTGCTGAAGCATCTTGGCGTCCCAAAACGCAAGCTTCCATTTCACCTCGCTACTGCAATGCGACGCCTCCGAAGCCGCATAGAGCAACTCTCTCTCATTGAGGGCGTCCGGGATGTTCTACCCCTCTTGCGTGAGCGCTCTGAACAGATGGGGATTCTCAGTTCAAATATTCCGGAGAACATCGAAACCTTTCTCGAGGTTCATGGCATTCGAGACGAATTTTCCTTTGTTAGCAGTATTGGAAAACTAAGCGGCAAGGCCCGGCACCTGCGCTCGATCGCCCGCACTTTCTCTCTTGCACCAGGGGAAATCACTTACGTTGGTGACGAAATTCGCGATCTTCGGGCAGCCCGCAAGGCGAAGGTCGAAGTCATCGCGGTCACTTGGGGGTTAAATTCCAGGAGATCCCTATCCAGAGAAAACCCCACTTTCCTCATCGATCAGCCCTCTGAGCTTCTCGACATCGTCTAGCAATCAGATCTCGCGCCCAGGCACCCTTGCTCTTATCCTGAATCGGAGATAGGACCTCCAAAGGCCTCCCGGGAGAGGTCCAAGTGAGAACAAGACCACATCCCTTGTCACATGAAAAATGAATCTTCCGACAACGCCTCTGCCACGACACCAGAGCCCACCCTCGCCTCTCAAGCAGGTGCCAAGACAAATCAAAATCTCGTTGTAATCCTCATTCTCGGGGGAATCGTTATCGCCCTTTCTTTACTGGCGCTCCAAGTCACCGGCACTGATTTTGGTGGGGAAAAATCAGAAGTTGAGAAGCTTCGTGAGGAACTCAATACCAAACGGCAGAGCATGGGATTTATCGACGGCACAACTGGCCCCAGCGTGGAATCGCCAGCCCAGTTGGCCACCCGCCTTTCGACAGAATCCTCACAACTCGCAAGGTTAGTGAGCCAGCTTCAGGCATCTGTGGAATCGCTCGGCCGGGAGCTCCAAATGTCACAAACAAGTGTCCGCTCTCTCAGCAACCAACTAGCGAGCGCAACAAATGCGACAATCGACACTGATGACCTGCGCAGACAGCTCACAGAAGCCCTCTCAAGGGCCACCGCATCGGAGGACCGTCTCAGTCAGATACAGAAGCAGTCTGCTGGTGCACCCACGCAGAACCAACTAGAGACCCTCCTCGCAGAGCGGGATCAATTGCGCGCCATGGTTGCTCAGCTCAAGAACAAGGAATTATCCCCTGATAGCACTGAGTAGACTCTCTTGAAAGAGACAACGCAAACTGTGACTTCCTTTGCTGAAATTGAGATACGTTCAGGTGCATTCACCCGTCTGACGTAAGTGTCTGGCTCACTTACGATGTGTCGACATGGAAACCCCAGAATATTACTCGCCGCCTTCCTCAATTTCTTCCATCAAACGTCGCATCTCCTCTAATCGGCGACGCATCGCTTCGAAGGGATCCGCCTCCGGCCCTCGAACTTCAGGAAGGGGAATTCTTCCAGCCTTACCAAGATGAGCTTCAGGTGGAGCTGGCTCCAAGGCGAGAGTCTGCTCTATCGCGGAGGATGGGATGATGAACGTCTTGATTCTTCCAGCCCGCGCAATGGCAACCCCAACAACCCTTCCTTTCAGATCCACGACGGGAGCGCCGCAGTCTTCCGGTGCAATCTGCATATCCGACTGCAGCACTCTCGAGAATCCATCTCTCACTTCATTGTATCTGTGCCCTCCCATATTATTCATCTGCTCCATTCGGCTGTAGGGTATCCGTGGCGCTCGTGGTCTACCACCCAGCTCCACTTCAATTTCTTTCTCTTCTTCGCCTCGCGCATAACGAATCCTCACCTTCTGCCCCGGCTCGAGCCGTTGTAAAAGAGTACTCAGCTCAAAGCTTCCGTTCACCTTTTTCCCGGTCACCTCCAGAATGACATCGGAGGCCATGAGACCCGATCGTTCAGCTCCTGTTCCCAGCTCTACGCGGCGCACGAGCACTCCAGGCCCTTTAAATTCCAGATCCATTGCGACACCAAGGAAAGCTCGGTCAGAACTACGAAGGCTCCGCGGCATGACACTCACCACTCCCATTCCCGCAGCCTCTCCATCGGGGCGCGCGAGGCAAAGAAAGCTACCAGGACGCAAATCCTTCTCCCCCCCAAAGATCACAGGACCGACTTCCAATCCCGCAACTTTGATCACCGCCAGATCTGCATCAGGATACACCCCACTGACAACAGCAGGCAACCACTCACCTGCGCCTGTGCGGCAACTTAGACTTCGGAGATCGCGACTCACCTCACTCCACTTGGTGAGCACCGTTTCGGGCCCTACGATGGTCCCGTAGCTCACCCTCTTACGCCAGACTCTCACTTCCACCGTTCCGGCTGAGGCCTTCTTCACGACTGGAACGAGGGCCCTGAAAATGCCAGTAGCCTGATCATCGAGAAGGGCCTGACTTTCAGGAGACGATTCGAGATCCTGTGCCAAGGACTGCGCCCAGCAGGCAAGAACGATAAATACTGGAAAGGAAATGATCTTCATAGTCTGTAGGCTCATTCGTGCGGATTATTTCTGTTCTGGCATCACATCGGCGAGCCGAGCCAACTTGACCCTGCAGATCCTGCTTTCCCCCTCACGATTATAGGTCAATTTCACCTCATTACCTGGCTCGTATCCCGAAAGTATCCCCTGTAATCCCCGTAAACTCTTCACTGGCTGGCCGTCAATGCTAACCACGATGTCGCCCCGTCGCATCCCTGCCACGTCAGCAGGAGAATCGGGATAAACCTCCCCGAGTCGCACTCCTTCCTCGACAGCTCCCGCCACATTGAAGCCGATTACCGGTCGGTCAGGATTCATCAATGGATTCATCGTCAGCCTACCCCATGTCTCTCCATTTATAAGCCTCTCCCAATCCGTTTTAAAGTTCTGCACTCCAGTATGATTGTTCGCCGTAAGGCTGGCTCCGATCGACGAGTGAATGGCGATCACCTCTCCCTCGAGATTGAAAAGCGGCCCTCCAGAATCACCTCCAATCAGTGCACAGTCGCTTCCAATAAATCCGAGCGGATTGAGCGCGACAACCCGCCCAAATCTCACTGGAGGGGTGCGAAGGGCATCAAATCCTCCCGCGTGGCCAAGGGATATCACAAAATCTCCAATCTCAACGCCTCTCGAATCCCCTAGTTCCACGAATGGCCACTCTGTCTCTTCCGCCAGCTTCACCATTGCCGCGTCCTTCGATAGATTGGAACCCAGCACCTTTCCCCTCGCCTGCTTACCGTCGGAAAACACAACCGTGACTTCCTCCAACCCCTCAACGACATGCCCAGCGGTAAGGATCAGTCCATTCCTTGAAATTATTACGCCGCTACCGGAAGACTCGCTTGCCTCCGAAAAGAGTGAAACAGTCGCAGTGAGCCCCTTCCCTGCCACGTCGTGGACCTTGTTCTGCAGCGCCCGCAGATGCTCCGGACTAAAAGCCGGACCTTCGGCAGCCGCCTCCGAAAAGATGGCCAGCGCCGACAGAATTAAAGCTGCTTGCTCCCCAAAACTTGCTAGTTTCATCGCTGTGAAATATGATGCTTACTCAGCAAGCGTCAATGCCAGTGGTTTTCGTCTAATCTGGTCAGCCAGACCAAAAGCCTCGAAAAACTAGCTGAGTCGCTATCACGCGTCATTGCCTCTCCTTTTCCGGGATGTCCAGCCGCAGACCAAGAAAGAAAGCGCCCCCTCGCCAGCGACCACACTCGGCGAGGCGGAAACCGACTCGTAAGCGAACTCGAAAAACGGCTCGCTCGAAAACCAGATCGCGGAGGCCCGGCACAATGGGAAAGCGAAAAGCGGCCAGAGGTCATAGCCCACTCTTCGTATTCTTCTTCTGGCCCTACCTCATTATCAATCGATTAGTTGCGAACTGGCCTGCCCTTCTTCGAATCCCTGCCAAGGGAATCTCCTACGGCGCCTGCGGCGGGGCCACCGTCCTGGTTCTCGGTGCCCTCTTCTACTTTCTAAGGTCTTTGAGATACGACATGAGCCAGGTAGCTGAAATGCCGCAACGCTCGATTATTTACGATAGGAACATGAAGGAACTCGGGCGCCTGCATGGAGCTCATCGTCACGTCGTTGATCTCGCACAGGTGTCTCCTCACTTTCGCAGGGCTCTTCTTGCCCGTGAAGATAAGAACTTTTACCAGCATCGAGGCGTAGACCCACGGGGCGTGGCTCGCGCCGTCGTTGAGAATATCAAACGAAAATCGTTTGCCCAGGGGGCCTCGACTCTCACAATGCAACTGGCACGAAATGCCTTCGGCTTGTCCACCAGAGGGCCCAAGTGGCAACAGCTCGATCGAAAGTTTCTCGAGCTCGCCCTCGCCTTGCGAATCGAGGAGGCCTACGAAAAAGATGAGATCATGCAGCACTACATGAATCTTATCTTCTGGGGTGGATCTATTCACGGAGTAGAGGCAGCTTCGCGGGCTTACCTGGAAAAATCCGCAGAGGCCCTTACGCTCTCCGAAGCGGCCATGCTTGCGGGGATCATCCGCGGACCCAACGCGTTTTCTCCATTTGACGATGTCGAAAACACCAAGAAGGAGAGAAACTCGACTCTCGATTCGATGGTCGCGAACAGCTTCATTACCGATCTGGAATCCAAGGCCGCCAAGGCTGAACCCCTCCATATTCGACCGGTAAATCGTCGTATCACAGAAGACAGCTATGCCATGGATGCGATCAAGCGGGATATTGAGCGCCACCTTGATAAGAAATATATTAAACAAGGAGGGCTGAAGATCATCACTACGATTGACAAGGATCTACAAGAAGCCGCTGAACGCCACCTGAACTCCAAGCTAAGCGAAATCGAAAGACGTCCGGGTTACCGCCACAACACCCGTAGCAACTGGCAGTCCACTCCCTCCGAGCAACGCAAAACCCCTGACTATCTACAGGGGGCAATCGTGGCTGTAGAGAACGGCACTGGTGCGATCCGCTGTATCGTCGGTGGACGGGATGCGGATGAATCAAAATTCAATCGCGCTATCCATGCCCGTCGTCAGATAGGATCTGTATTCAAGCCCTTCGTTTATCTTGCAGCTTTCGACCAGGGGATGCGTCCCGGCTCATACGTAGACGATTCAAGAATCAAGCCCGGACAAATCAGATACGCACCCCGTGACTGGGACCCGAGGAACTCGGATGGAAAGTATTTACCTACTGTAACCGCAAGGGAAGGCCTGATGAATTCCCGCAATACATCGTCTGTGCGTATTGGGAACTACGCGGGAATGGAAAGCGTTCGCTCAGTGGCCCACCGGTCTTTCGCTATTACCGTTCCCAGCAAGGCGTCATCCTATCTTGGCTCCTGGGAAGCTACACCCGAGCAGGTTGCAAGCGCCTATACGATCTTTCCGAATGCAGGGACGCGCTACGGCCCTCACTTTGTCAGTAGAATTCTTGATGAGGACGGAAACGAGCTCTGGGCCCATAAGCCATTGGGTTATCAGGCTATCGACAGAAAGGGTGCTGCGTGGACCACCTCATCCGTCCTCCAGGACACCACTCGTTCGGGAACAGCCTCGAGCATGCGACGCCAACTCGGATTTCAGCGCCCAGCTGGAGGAAAGACGGGAACGACTGATGAATATCAGGATGCGTGGTTTGTGGGTTACTCATCCGGTCTAACCTGCGCGGTTTGGGTGGGACACGACCAACCCAAGCCGATCGTGGAAGGTGGCTACGGAGCAGATCTTGCCCTTCCCATATGGGTTAAGGTCATGAAAACTGCAGACCGACTGGGGAGATACGAATTCAGCAGGTTTACACCCCCGGTAGAAATGAAAACCGTCCGACTCTGTCGATCGTCGGGCAAACATGCGACTGCGGGATGCGAAAAGGCGAAGACTGCCTACGATGACCCAATCCCCATTGACCTCGAACCACACGCGACAGACTTCTGTCCGAAGCACCCCATCAGAGCGATCCCTGTGGAATAAATGCATTTCTACCGGAGGCAGAGATCACTCTCTCTCCAACTTGCTATCCAGTGCCAGACGACCCAACAGCCCGGGAGCTTTCTTCAGCGCCCAATGAAGCGCGACCAGCGAACAACCTCGCTGGAAGCAAGCCTGAAGACGAACTGAAACCCAGCGAAGAGTCCATCGGGAGCAAGAGCAGCAAGGGCGATCCGAATTGGAAGCCCGCTAAACGGAAATCGATATTCCTCCAGTGGCTGCCACTCTGGGTGAGGAAGCTCCTTCGCTTGGGGATCCAGACGACAATCATTGGAGTCTTGCTAACCCTTGGTGTGGCTACCTTCTATTTCATCGCATCACTCAGTTACGATATCGGTGAAATTCAAAAGATGCCCGAACGTTCCGTCATTTTCGATATCGATGGAAAGGAACTCGCTACGCTACACGGAGAGAATCGACGCCTTATTTCCCGCATGGAAGTACCGGATTTCTTTGTGTCCGCTCTGGAAGCACGGGAGGATAAACGCTTTTTCGATCACAGTGGAGTCGATCTTCGAGGCGTCCTTCGGGCAACCATCCGTAATGCTTCGGACATGTCCTTCACTCAGGGAGCCTCTACCCTGACAATGCAACTCGCCCGCAACAGCTTCAATCTTCGTGAAAAAAACCTGCATCGCAAACTGATAGAAATTGCAATCGCGCTACGCATCGAGGCCTCTTACTCAAAAGACGAGATCCTCTCGGCGTATGTCAATCGAATCTACTTTGGCTCCGGCTGCCATGGCCTGGAGGAGGCTTCTCGGCGCTACTTTGGAGTGAGTGCATCTGATCTTACCCGCCGCCAGTGTGCACTTCTGGTCGGCATCATCCGTGCTCCCCATGCCTGCTCGCCCTTACGAGCACCTGCGAAAGCCATCCTGCAGCAAGATGAAGTGCTTGCCCGCATGGTTACTGAGGGGACGCTCAGCCCGGAAGAAGCTTTAAACATTCAAGCAAGCGATCTTGGTCTCACCGCCTCCGGAAGCGGGACCGGAGGAAACCGGGCACTGCAGGCTGTTCGTCGGCACTTTGAAGAGCTCATCGACGCAAGGGACATTCGCAATGGCGGTCTGCGCCTCCAGAGCACGATCAGAACTAACATGCAGAAACTTCTTGAAACGGAAGCACACGCGTTTCTCGAAGCAATCCCGGGATCGCCCGAAATTGCAGCTGTCTGTATCGACACCAGAACCGGGGGAATCCGAGGCATCGTGGGAGGACGCGCCAGCGGAAACACCTCTTTCAACAGAGCCCTTGACGCTCGACGCGACCTCGGTGAAATTTTCTCCCCCTTTGTGTATGCTGCTGCCGCAGAAAGAGGCATCCCTCCAAGGAAAGGGCAACCCGTAACACTGGGCCGGGAAATAGGCACAGAGGACCTCATCAATCTCATGGAGAGATTTGGATTCAGGGGCCCCTTTCTCGAGGGAGATGATTTATTCCGGGGAGGTGTGAGTGCCACCCCGCTTGAAGTTGCCGCCGCAGCCGCCACCCTGACCGCTGCTGGCCAAAAACCCCGGACATACTTTCTCCGCCAATTACTAAACTCAGATGGAAATCAGATCCTCTCGATCGGGCCATCGACCAAATCGGCTTTCGCTTCGACCTCAGTGAGAACCGCTCTCGAAACCCAGTTTTCCGCTGATGAACCCCGATTCCTTCTTGGATCCAGCCCATCAAAAACCGATGCTTGGGCTGTCTGGCTCGGCTCTAAGCGAACCATCTGCCTCTGGGTCGGACACGATACCCCAACCCGCCTTGACTCGCCCGGTATACTCTTTCCAGCGCTTCAAGAGTCAATCCAGCGCTTGGGAGCAGCCCGACCAAAACTAGTTTCTGCCTCTCAAGCTAAACGATAAACCCATCTAGAAATCATGCAGGCTTTGCGATTCGACACCGCTATTGAAAATATCCTCAAACGTGAGACGCGATTTGAGGCAGGTGCCTACTTTCTCCTTAAGGATGCTCTCGACTTTACTCTGAAACGCACGCGGGAAGAGCATGGTGAAGAGCGCCATGTAAGTGGAGCAGAACTTATTCACGGGTTCCGTGACCACGCCCTCGAGGAATTTGGGCCCATGGCTCTAACCCTGCTTGAGGAATGGGGCGTCACGCAATGTTCCGATGTTGGAGACATGGTTTTCGAGCTGATTGAGGAGGGCATGTTTGGCAGGCAGGATTCTGATACGCGCGAGGATTTCGCCAACCATTACGAGTTCTCCGAGGCGTTTCTCAGTCCTTATCTCCCCAAAGGCACCGTGACAGCCGGACTTGATTCCGGCGAACCTGAATCTGATGGAGATCGTGGCTCGGCACTTAGTCCCGTTCCGCGAGACGCGTCCTGAGGTCAGCGAGAAGTTGAACCCAGGCAGGCAGCCGAGCCCCTGCTCTCTCGGCCCTCCTCAGTGGCTCGGCCCAGATGGCTTGGAGCTCGACTTCGCGCCCCTCGAGATAATCGATCAGGCTTGAGGGACGGTATGAGCCCATCTCCTTCGTCGACACAACCTGCTCATCAATGGTGCTTACGGGTATGCTCATTCCCAACGCACTCGCTCCATCGATTACCTCTGCCATGATTTTCCTCACCAGAGATTCACCCTCATCACTTGCAAGCAACTCTGCAGTAGTAACCCCTCCTTCCGTGATACAGAGCCCGTTGAAAGCCACATTCCAGATCAGCTTGATCCACTGAGCCTTTTGGAGATCTTCTACCGCTCTGCAGGAGATCTCAGCATCGCTGAAGAGCGATACCAGCTGCGCGAGCCGCGCCGGCTCAGCATCATTATATTCTCCAATCGTAACCAACCCTTGGGCGATATGGTTGATCTGCCCGGGGGCCAGACGATTGATGCAGACGAAGCAGAGCCCCCCATAAACCCGGTCCGCCCCGAAAAGTTGCGCCAGATACTCAGTAGTCCCAAGTCCATTCTGAAGAGTCAGGATCACCGTCCCCTCGTGCAGCAATGGGCTGATTACATCACGACATGCTCCATTTGAGGTGGTTTTCCACGCGAGGATAACCAAGTCCACCGGACCGATGTCCTCGGCTGAGAGAAAGGCCTGAACGGAAGGAAGTTCAAGATCGCCATCCGGGCTTTTGACCGTAAGCCCCTTTTCCTTCAGGACCGAATACCCGGAACGCACCAGAAATCTCACATCGTAGTCAGCCGCCGATAGCCGGGCGCCATAGTAGCAACCGACCGCACCTGATCCGACAATCGCGATCCGGCGCACGACCTCAGGAAACAAGCCCTTGCACCTCGCCAAGAATTCGCTTGGCTGTCACGACTGTGTTCCGGTGCAGTTTTGCTGTATATTCAGGCTGACGGTTGTAGCCCCCTCCATAGAGCATCGCAATGGGGATACGATTGCGAAGCATGGCTCCGAGAATCACCTCATCTCGCCTCTGAATATCCTTCACTGTGAGCATCATCTGCCCAAACTGATCATTGCGATGGTTGTCTGCCCCTGCGATCCAGATAACAAGGTCCGGTGAAAAGACATCCATCGCGGCAGCCAACGTTGAGAAAAGCTGCTTCAGATACATCTCCCCCTCTACATACCGCACGGTCTCCACATCCATCGAGCCCTTGACCTTGCGGGCCGGGTCATTGCGCCCAACGTGAATCGAATATGTAAAAACATTGGGATCGTTATCGAGCAGGCTATTTGTCCCATTCCCCTGATGGGCGTCAGTGTCGACCACCATAACCTTGATCCCAGGCCTCTTGACCTGCAGGCTGCGAATCGCTACCGCAATGTCATTGAACACGCAGTAGCCTTCTCCGTGTTCCCGGAACGCATGGTGTGTTCCTCCAGCCAAGACCACCGCAGCGCCATCCTGCAGAGCTGCCTCACACGCAAGACGAGTGGCCTCGACTTCAAGAGCGCTTCGAGTGTAAAGCTGTGGCGTTAGGGGAAACCCAAGCCGAATCTGTTCTTTCCGATCCAGTTGGCCTGAATAGATCTTTTGCAGATAAGCCGGAGTATGAGCCCGCTCCAGCACATGAGTTGCCGCCGGGCGCACCTCCACGATGTCTTCTGGCCTGACCGTTCCGCGCTCGAGAAGCATTTCCTTCGAAATACGGAACTTTTGCATGGGATAGGGGTGATCTGATGGAAGATCGAGGTAGAACTCCGGGGAGTAGAAGCAGCGCATTGAGTAGCCCATAACAATCAGCAGATTCTGATATTCTGGCAAAAATAACCGCTCGTGGCAATACTTAGGATTTCCTAAATATTTCTCCTCACTCGTGAAATACCCTCATTTACGAGGGCTTTCGCCTTCTTTCTGCCATCTTCCGACACCTGCGGACTTTGTGAAAAATTTCACAAAGTCCTTGCGCGAGCGAGCTGTTTGGGGCCTTATTCTTCTGACTCCCGTCAATGAGCGAAACCTCTCCTACAACGATTTACGAGGTTCCCGATGCGGCCGCCACAGCGGCGCAGGCTGCCACAGACTATCAGTCTGGCACTGAGGACCTTCTTGGGGAGAAAATGGTGCTCAACATGGGCCCATCTCACCCGGCCACCCACGGAGTTCTCCGTCTCATTTTGGAGCTCGACGGTGAGGTAGTTACCAAGGCCGATCCGGATATCGGCTTCCTTCACCGGGGTGACGAGAAAATTGCCGAGAACATGCATTACAACCAGTTTGTTCCCTACACGGACCGGCTGGATTACCTCGCGCCCTTGGCCAACAACGTGGCCTATGCCTGCGCAGTGGAAAAGTTGATGGGATGGGAGCTTCCGCCCCGGGGCCAGGCGATCCGCGTCCTCGCCTGCGAGCTTGCCCGGATTTCCTCCCATCTCCTCGGAGTTGGTGTCTACGCGATGGATGTGGGAGCGATGACCGTTTTCCTATACACCTTTACCGAGAGGGAAAAGATTTACAACCTCTCTGAGCAGCTCACGGGCGCCCGCTTCACCACCTCTTACACACGAGTTGGCGGTCAGATCCGCGACCTTCCCGAAGGCTTCACCGACAATGTCCGCACCTTCCTTGAAGAATGCGAAAAAACCGTGGATGAAGTAGACAGACTTCTCACTAGAAACAAAATTTTCCTGATCCGCACGAAGGATGTGGGGATCATATCCGCTGAGACTGCTATCTCCTACGGTCTGACGGGTCCGAACCTTCGCGCTTCTGGACCCAGCCGTGACCTTCGGAAAGACCGCCCCTACCTCGGCTACGAAAATTACGAATTTGATGTGCCGGTTGGAGAACTGGGGGATTGCTACGACCGCTATCTCGTCCGGATGGAAGAGTTGAAGCAATCCATCTCCATTGTGAGACAGGTTCTCGACACTCTACCTGATGGCCCAGTCAATGTAGTAGACACGAAAAGTAGTCTCCCTGAGAAAGAAAAAGTCATGATGAAAATGGAGGAACTCATTCACCATTTTATCGTTGCCACACAGGGAATAGAGGCTCCGGAAGGCGAGGTTTATTTTGGTGCCGAGAACCCCAAGGGCGAGCTAGGATTCTACATCAATTCCAAGGGAGGAGGGGTCCCTCACCGGTTGAAAATCCGAGCTCCTTCCTTCGTAAACCTCTCGATTCTTTCCGACCTCCTCGTTGACCACATGGTCTCTGACATTCCCACTATTCTGGGCTCTCTCGATTTCGTAATGGGAGAGTGTGACCGATGAAAATTCGAAGTGTCTGAATAGCCACTCCCCCGGCGAGTTAACACCATGCCTCAAACAATCCTTACCGACCAGGTCACTTCTCATGAGACCAGCGGGACAAAGCATCACCCTCCTTTCGAGGTCGACAGCACCATCGAAAAAGAGGCAAACGCACGTATCCGGCAATACCCCGCTGAACAGAAACGCTCAGCGGTTCTCCCCCTTCTGCATATCGTGCAGTCGAGGTTCGGCTACATTTCCTCGGACGCCATAGAGTGGGTAGCAACAAAACTCGATCTGGAGCCCATCAAGGTCGCGGAGGTTGTGACCTTCTACCCGGGACTGCGCCAGCATGCTCCGGGTAAATATCACATCCGGGTCTGCCGGACCCTCAGCTGTGCGATGGGTGGAAGTTACGAACTCATGGATAAAATTTGCGAACTGGCCGGAATCGACCGGTCGCAGACCTCGCACCACAACCCTGTCGCAGTGTCTCCCTGTGGAACGTGGTCGGTCGAATTCGCAGAATGTCTTGCATCCTGCGGCACAGCACCGGTTTGCCTGGTGAACAATGACTTTCACGAGGACCTTCCTGCAGAGAAAGCATCGGAACTTCTTAAGAGCTACAAGTAGTCGGTCAGAATGCCAAAAGTCACCTATATCGAAGGCAAAGAACCTCACGAGCTTGAACGCCGCCTGATCTTTCGGAACATCGACCGGAAGGGTTGGAACGCTTCGCTGAAAAAATATGTTTCCGAAGGGGGCTATGAGTCCCTTGAAAAATCTCTCCGAATGGAACCTGGCGAGGTCACACAGGAAGTAAAAGAGTCGGGGCTCCGGGGACGAGGGGGAGCCGGCTTCCCAACGGGAGTGAAATGGGGATTTATTCCACCTGGAAACAAAAAGCCGGTCTACTTGATCTGTAACTGCGACGAGTCCGAGCCCGGAACATTCAAGGATCGCTACATTGTTCATCAGGACCCCCACCAACTTATCGAAGGCATGGTCATATCCTGCTTCGCAGTTGGCGCCAAACTTGCATACATCTATATCCGCGAAGAATTTCCAGAAGCTGCAGAGATCGTCGAAAAAGCGATCAAGGAGGCGAAGAAAGCAGGTTTTCTGGGTAAGAACATCTGTGGAACTGACTTCAGTTGCGAATTCTATGTCCACCGAGGAGCCGGCGCCTACATTTGTGGTGAGGAGACCGGGTTGATCGAATCCCTTGAGGGAAAGCGTCCTTACCCCCGCATCAAACCTCCTTACTTCCCCGCCGCGATGGGCCTCTATATGTGCCCGACGATCGTCAATAACGTAGAAACCCTGTGCCATGTGAAGCACATCATTGAAATGGGTGGGAAGGCATACGCTGATATTGGCACGCCACGTAACACCGGAACGCGAATCCTCTGCGTTTCAGGCGACGTAAAAAAGCCAGGTTACTACGAGATCGAGGTCGGCAAGATGACGATGGGAGAGCTCCTTTATGATGTGTGCGGTGGTCCCCTCGAAGGGCGAACGTTCAAGGCTGTTATTCCCGGAGGATCATCGGCGAAGATTCTACGATGTTCAGACACCTACAACGTCTCCAGTCCGCCGGGATCGGACAAACGGGAAATCACCTTCGATGAGATCCCTCTTGATTTTGACACAATGGCAGCGTGTGGGTCAATGGCAGGGTCCGGAGGAGTTATCGTCATGGATGATTCCCGGAGGATGTCGTGGGTCTTGAACAATATTAATGAGTTCTATGCTCACGAAAGCTGTGGCCAGTGCACTCCCTGCCGCGAGGGATCCACTTGGATGAAAAAAATCACTGACCGTCTGGTGGGAGGACAAGCAACCTCCGCAGACCTCGACACCCTCGAGTCAGTCGCCTACCAGATTGATGGCCGCACGATCTGCGCCTTTGGGGAAGCCTGCTCATGGCCTGTTGAAGGCATGATAGATAAGTTCCGCGATGAACTCCTTGCAGAAACGGCCAAGGATGATGTCGCAATTCACCGGAACCCGGAACAGGAAGCACAAAGGCGCTATCTCAAAGACGCCCGTGCTCCGGCTGGAAGTTCCTGAAGCGAGGATCCAATCCCAAGGGACATAATGATGCAATATTCAGAAAATAAGTCACTTACACCGCTTGTGAAAAATTTCACAAAGTGCGCTTGTCGCTGTTCGTTCCTCCATGCATATTTTCAACCGAACCGAATGGGAGGTTCCGCCCGAATCTGACTCATGGCAGACTCCGCTCCAGCAACCGCTGAAAAGCTGCCCAAGGACCTCGCTGCAGAAAAAGGTCTGGTTAACGTGCAGGTCGATGGCGTCTGGGTTCAGGTTCCCGCCGGCACCCGGATGATTGAGGTGTGTAAGATGGCTGAAAAAGAGGTTCCCCATTACTGCTACCACACCAAGCTTTCATCGCCCGGAAACTGCCGGATGTGCCTCGTCCAAATGGGTATGCCGAATCGCCCTCCTCCGGGTGATTCCCCCCGCTATGAGGATGACGGCTATCAACAGATCTCATGGATGCCCCGACCCGTTATAGCATGCGCCAACACCGTTACTGAAAACATGGGAATCCGCACCACAGGCGAACTTGTGGAAGAATGCCGTAACGGGGTGATGGAATTTCTCCTGATCAATCACCCCCTCGACTGCCCTATTTGCGACCAGGCTGGTGAATGCAGCCTTCAGGAGTTCTCCGTCGAACACGGCCGAGGTTCCTCACGATTTGAGGAAATGAAAGTCAAGAAGCCTAAGAATGTCGAGATTGGACCTCGCATCAGGCTCGATGATGAACGCTGCATCATGTGCAGCAGGTGTATCCGCTTCATGGACGAGGTAGCCGATGATCCCGTTCTCGGGTTTATCGATCGAGGCACTCATACAACTCTGACAGTCCATCCAGGACGTCGTCTGGACAACAACTACTCACTCAATACCGCAGACATCTGCCCGGTGGGAGCCCTCACCTCAAACGATTTCCGCTTCCAGATGAGAGTGTGGTTCCTGAAGGAAACCAAGAGCATTGACGTAAACTGCGGCACTGGATGCAACACAGTAATCTGGACCCGGGGCAACGAAGTTTTCCGGATAACTCCAAGGGAAAACAATGAGGTGAATTCCTCATGGATACCAGACAGTCACCGTCTTAACTTTCACTACCTCCACGCCGAAACCCGCCTCGGCGATCCTTTCGTGAAAATCGGATCGAAGCATGAGATTTCCGACTGGCCAGGTGCAATCTCAAAGACCGCGGAGGAGTTGTCCAAGTTCAAAGGGGAAGAGGTAGCCGTGATTGGCTCCGGCCGCATGACAAACGAGGAACTTTATCTTCTCCGTCGACTTGCTGATACACTCGAAACAGACCTCCTCTCCCTGGTTCCAAGGGTCGGAGAGTCCGACGGAAAACTGATTTCTGCTGACCGAAATCCCAACACTTCAGGCGCAAAGCTGATCTGGGCCTCCGGAAACCCTTACGCCAAGCTTGAGTCAATCCGTCAGGGAGTGGTGTCTGGCAAAATCAAAGCGCTGATTGTTTTCTACGAAGACCTTCTCGGAGACGCTCAGTTTAAGGCTGACGACCTTGCCAATTTAGATTTTCTCGTATCAAACCATATCCTGACCAACAAAACCGC
>Ga0115012_10000566_pt1 | contig 21029 bp, 15 predicted proteins | sample TroAtlMetagenome_FD_88706 | JGI IMG/M metagenome (GOLD analysis project Ga0115012, IMG submission 88706) | Marine eukaryotic phytoplankton communities from Atlantic Ocean - Tropical Atlantic ANT10 Metagenome | ecosystem: Environmental > Aquatic > Marine > Oceanic | place: Tropical Atlantic...
TCCAGTATACTGAAAATCTGTAATACCATCCCCATCAGTTAAAGCAGCTCCACCCCCACCAGTCGTAACTTGCTTAGGTATAATCTTTTTATCGGGATTAACCTGAGCGTTTATGGTGTTTTGGGTAGTTATTTTTGCTTTAATCGACATTGATATATATTATGTTTCTGGTGCAGATGAATCAAATGTAACTCCTGGTGTGACATCGATCTGGCCCTCTATAATCCTTGTTACTACAGCTGGAGTAGAAGGAGATACGATAATAATGTCATAAACATATCTTCCAGGTTTAAGAGCTGCAGTCTGAGCGGCAGTTAGTGAAATTGATACTACTTTGGCACTACTATCAACAGTTGCAGAAAATGTCGCCTTTGCAGTACCGTCATAAGATTTAGCAACCTTACCCGCAGCGGTGTAGTTAGTAAGTGATAAACCTGGAGTGTCGGATAGGTCAATTGTTGTATTAAAATTAGACCCCTGATCTATGAATAGGTTTGAAAATGTTGACATATGATTATCAAGCAGTTGTTGTTATAATTAATGTAGGTGAAGCTAGTTTTTTAGAAGCCGAGCTGGCAACACCATCAACACCATTCTGATCATGATCCCTATTCCGGTAATATCTTGAACTAAATAATCCTACTACATTATTTGTTCCATGCTCATTGCGAAATCTAGTGAAAATTGTGTTCGTATCTCCTACCGGCCAATGTATTTTACCATCAGCTGCAGATGCAACTACATCACCAGGAGCCGAATCTAAACATTCGATAACAAATCTATTCCTATATTGTCCATTAATTTCAGTGGAATTAAGCTGATAATAATTAAACGAATTATCTATTGGTAGAAGTCCAGAAGGATAGTTGTAAACATCGCTTTCCTCGCTTGTGTTTTGGTTGGAGTTGCTACCATCGATAACCTGTTCACTATCAAAGTTGTTGCCTTCTACTTTAAATCCGCTAGATCTTTTATCAACATATGCTAATGTTGACCAAATCCCAAATGCATCCGAGTCTCCAAGATCTGGTGGTGGGTTAGTATTATCCCACCCTGCTTGATAATCAAAGTCATATATGATATATTTAATTCCCGTCGGCCGTGTAATTCGTACTGCGCCAATAACTTCTCCAGTATTAGTAGGCTTAGCTGATGTAGTAATATTTGGCATAACTACATTGCCTGATATTGAAGAAACAGTTTGACCTACGCATCTTCCTCCATATGTTTCAACTACCATTCCACTCTTGAAGACAGTATCGTTAACATGATCTTTAACAGCTTTAGATGTAGGAATTTTATCATCAGAATCTTGAAGGCCTGATGCAGTAACGTCAATTTCGATTTGACTAACATTAGCAGTACTACCGCTTACATTACCTAGAAGCTTATTATCGCCTACTTGTTCTATCTTACCAAGAGTTAGTGAATTATTATTAACATTAGATGTATTAACTTTTGTTTCTAAATTATCTAAAGCAGTAGCCTCTGTACTAATTTTTGTTATAATACCATTCGTCTTCTTCCTCCAACTAGAAAGTGTATCGCTAAGTTCTACACCATCGGTAGTAAAGGTGTCAAAATTTATAGAGTCCATGTTGCTATTTATCTAATATTAATGTGTTAAGTATTTTTTTCAGTCCGTTAATTTCAGCCCTTAAGTATTGAATTTCTTCTTCTTGGGATTGATGTTTTTGACTATTTTTCTTTGCTATTATTCTTGCATTATAAGCCGACTCATCTTTATTAATAAGTACTCCTAGACCTTTTCTTATAAACTTACTTTCCATTATAGAGATGCAATAATTCTAAGGTTCTTAATTTCAGGAACGTGGGCTCGGTTCGAAGATCTAAATATAATCTTAATAGCAACTTGATCAAATTCTTCAGTGACTGAACCTGTATAATGTACTTCACCAAATTGATAGTTAGAACTTACTGGAACTTCACCATCTGTTTCAATCTTAGTCCATGGAATAGTATTAAAAGCATTACCGGAAGTTCTGTTAGCAAATCTAGCATAAACTTCAAGCGATGTAGATTCGTCTGGTCGAACAGCATCAAAGTAAACATCAACTTGATCAGAAGGATTTTCAAGTTTAACACTCTTCGTGATATACCTTGCAGCACACTGTCCGTCGTCCTCTGTTGTTTCAAACTCGTTTGAATCGTTAACAATACTATCAAATGTAACAAGTGAAATACGATCTAAGTCAACAACCGGAGAAATTTTAGGATCAGTCGTGGTAAGAGTAGCTTGAAGTTTTAACTGGTCTGCACCAGAACCATCATGAGCACTAGTAGAATCGTGTGTAACACGCTTACCTGTATAAATCAATTCTCCAGGAAATACTGTATATGCATCAGTCGCACTATCATTTAATGTATAATTAACATTTGATTCTGGAAGGAGCATGTCTTGAATAATAGGAAGATATGCAGAAGCTTTCCAAACATCTTTTTCGGCAGTTGCCGCAGCAGTTGAAGTAGGAAGAAGGGTTTGTTCTGCATGTCCTACTGATCCTAAAGTTATTGCGGTTCCTCCTGCACTTGCACTTAGTTGTATTAATCGACTATGTGAAACTTCATTCCCATTAGAATCAACAGTTTTCGCATGGTATTCGGTTCCCGACTGTAAATTTGTAATCGCAGATCCTCCGCTACCGTTCTTTTTATACGTAAACTTTTGTCCATTAACTGCTTCCATAACATTATCTGGAAGAATAATTCTATCATTAGTAGTGTCAACACCTGCTGCACTATTTACAATACTAATTTCACTAGGAGCGGCAATAGCAACATCAGGAACACCTGTGTAACCAACACCGTTTGTCACAACTTCAATATAGTCAATAACTCCTCCTTTTTTAACAAAGGCTTTAGCAGTTGCTTGTGTTGAAGCACCCGCAGCTGTTGTTCCTCCAATAGTTATTGCAGGAGGACCTGCAAGATAACCAGAACCTCCGTTAGTAACGTTAATATATGTGACTTGTCCTCTTTGCGGTGAAAGTCCAGTAAACAATCCTGTCTGAGAAGCAGTTTTAAATTCCGCACGGTTTAGTGTAAACTTAAGATCTTTATTTTGATCAGGTGTCCATGTTGAAGCATTCTGACTCTTAAGAAGAACACCCATATTAACGTTCTTATTAATTTTTTCACCGTTGGTTCCAACATCTGTACCGCCAACTTCAGCGTGCCATACACGATACCTTGCACTATTCGAAAGAAGAACAATTGCATATTCAACACCAGGTTGTAAATAAACTGGAGTATCAAACATGAACTTAGTTTCTCTGCTGGCATCAGCATTTGCAGTAACACCTGAAGGCCAGATGTCAGCAGGAAGTTTAGTTACCTTTGAAAATGGAATTGTCTTTTGTGTAGGAATACCGTTCTCAACTGAAACAATACTAAGTTCAACAGGTAAGTTAGGATCTTTCCCTTGGAAGAAAATATCAACTGAAGAAAGGAAAATACCTGTAGGCTCATTTCCAATCATAAAGGTCTGTGCGACAGGATCCCTACGAACAACGCGCTCACTTATTAGAACGTTTCTTCTTTCTTGAAGACGTGTTCTTTCTAAGACAAGTTGACGTGTTGAAAGAATTGTTTGTTGGCGGGTTTCCAATAATCCTTTAGCATGGTAAGTACTTTCTGCAGCGGAAAGTTCTAGTACTCTATTATTGTTTGCATTATCGGTGAGTCTAACTTGCCGTGAACCTGTGCGGAACCTAAGAGTATCGTTATTAGGAATAACAAACCAACCATCAACTTCACCAGCAGAGTTTGAAACAATACCTGAAGATAAAGAGCCTGTTATAATATCGCTTCCTTGTTTACCTTCGTATCTTGCTACGTCTGTTCCTCCAGCGGCTGCAACACCACCTCCGAATTGAACAAATGCTTCATCGTCAGTAGCGTAAGATGTAATGTTAACATCATCAAAATAAAGGAAGAAAGTAGTATTCGGCTTAAGCATACTTGCTTTAAAGTGAACCTTACGTGAACGAATGAATGGAACGAACGTGATATTTAAGACTCTATCGTCGATCACTTCTCTTTGGAAGTTTTCTACAAGAGATGTTTGAATACCTTCACGCAGTTCTCTTCGGAATGTTCTACGGAGAGCTCGTCGCTGAGAGAGACGCTCATCTTCACTAAATGTGTCGGTTCTGTTAGTTCGCCGGCCGGAAGAAGTAAAGCCGGGTGACCATTCACTTTCCCATTCATTCCATTCTGTACCTAATATATTTGGATCGTTTGCAACTTGTTGCAGAATAGCACTATTATCACCGTCAATATTTGTAACAATTTCAGGAGCATTAGTAACATCTTTCCATTCATCACTAGATGGTGAAAGTTCAAGGTTACCACTCCATGTTGCAACGTCATAAGGATTAACACTGATGTGATCTGAAGCAAATGGCTGATCAACTAATACCTTTTCAATAAAGTCAAGTGTAAGAGAGTTTTTGCGTTTTCCAGAATAAGAGGTTGTTGATGAAATACTTTGTCCGTTCCAAGAAGTAACGGAAACACCATTTGCACCCATTCCGCTAATATAACTCCAACGAGCATTATCAGAAAGATACATTGGACGTCCCGTAAAGTTATCGCGATCAATTGCAGCACGATAACCAGCACTATTGGTATCTCCAACGCCGTGTCCTCTAAATGCATCAGTAATAATACCACCTTTAAATCTTGGAAGGCCATTACCGTCATTAATTTGTGTTTCAGCAGCTTCAGATTCTAATTGTGATAATGCCGTATAATATTCAAGATTATGAATACGCTGTTCAAGATCGCCGATATCCCTCATTGTATATCTACGATTGTTGGCTACTTCAATATCCAAATCATTAAGGGAATATAAATATCCTGGCTTATTAATTCTGTAAAGTATTAAAGAATCCGAAGGTATTTGTGGAAATACCGGACTTTCAGATGCATTACCTTTTACATATTTAAGTTCACCTAGCTGAGATAAAGCTATAATATCCCTTCGTGCTTTATAGTAAGTAAATGTAATATCAGCAACTGAATTTGGTTTAGTCTCATTACCTTCAGTAGAAATTTCAATTGATTGTCTAAAGTCTAAACAATTTGATAATTTGAGATCTTCATATCGTGGAATATCTTCTAAATCAACAAGTGTTGAACCATTAGATTTATAGTATGAATTAGCTGCAAATACTCCAGGTGTTGTATGAGTATAATGATCAAAACTAACAACTACAGCTGCAGATCTTAAGCTTTGTGATCCTTTATAAACAACTTGTGAAAAACCATAATGCGTATCAGTTTGTCCGCCAATTAATTCAAAATCGGAAACAGGTAAAGCATTTCCATTATGCGTTACACCGGTGATACTATATACATCGATTTTATTTAAAGTAATAATATCACCATGACCTAAAGTCCGCGTTTCTGTATATGTTGAAGACGTTTGTGTTTTCTTTCCGAGGGGCATTTGTTCTTCAACTGGAGCAAACACAACAATAGCTTTACTATTAGTAGTTTCAGGAGCAACACCACTCGCACGCCTAAGTTTAATTGTAGCAACCTGGCCGCTAATCGTAACATCCTTTGCAAATGTTTCACCTGCTGCGCTATCAGTTCCAGCTGATTCCTGAACAATTACATAATCATCTGGATCTGTGCTTGTAAAACTGTCACCACTAGCAGCAGTAATCGTAATAGTTCCTGCAGTACCTGTACCAGGAGCTGAATAGCGCTTCTGAACAATACGTTCTGCATTTGTAATATCAACACTTTTTACATCATATCCTCCAAGAGGATATACCATACGAGAAGCATTTTCGGCAATATCTTTGAGTTCAAACCCGCTGCTATTTTGTAAAACTGTATGTGTACCGGGTGTAGTAGTAGCAGGATTTAGAATAAGAGCTTTTGCATTACTAAGTTTTTTACCACTTAACAATTGTATGTCATAGATATAAAGTCTTTTAGAAGCTTGTACTGCGGTTGGTCCAGCAACATTACTAATATTGTTAACATCAGTATTTTCAATTGCATGAATTCTGCAAGTACCAACTTGATCGTTAGCATTAGTAGAATCGTGCGCGCTAAAAAGTTTGTATTGTTTATTTGGTGCAAAATTGAAAGCACTAACATCAGCAATTACTAATTCACCATTTGAGTCAGTAAATGATCCTTCAATGAATTGTCCACGATTAACTGATAACTTATAATTAGATTCAGTTCCTTGATCGGAAGATTCTCGTCCTTTATCGCAAACAACATCCTGTTTGTCTTCAAGCTCTACACGATAACCTTGGACATATGCAACTCCGGGTTCAACACCTACAACAAATCTTTTTTTACCCTCGGTCGTAGCAGTTGCAGTATCAGTAACATTTGGAAGAAGAGCATTTGCTTCTGAACCATTAAATATTTCAGCGGCTGTATATTTACCACGGTTACCAGCACCATCATTAAAGTATTCACGAACTTCGTTCTTAAATGGATTAATGACGTATGAACCACTTTCTTCTTGGGTTCTTTCTGCAAGTGCTTTACCAAGCTCGCTATATTCAGTCCGCGCTGGGTTAACAACTCTGTCTTCTTTAATATCAAGTAGTTTAATTCGCTGCTGTCCAGATGAAACACTTGTGTCGGTAGAAGAAATAAATTTAAGGTCTAGAGTAATCTTATAACGATCTGCACCTGGTGCATTTTCATTAGGTTCGCCATTAGCGTTATCTAAAAGTGAAGTATCTGTTGAACTTTCTACTATTGTTTCTGTTATATCAAAAACAGCAGTTCCAGTTAACTTAGAAACAACACCACTATTTACAGTCTTAGCAAAAAATGCTTCTGTTGCATCAGTATGAACAAAGTGTCCTTTAACAAAGAATACTCCGGCATCCTGGAAAACAGCACCATGAAAACCAGCCGCCTCAACAGCTGTAAGATGAGTTGCAATTGTAGCAGTTGCAGTATATGTGTTTCCTGGTATTGTAATACTTGCTTCGCCTGCTGCTAGAGCTATAGAATCATTATTTGCGATTGTCCCTGCACCACCAATTAATTTTATATATAAGCGATAACCATCTGTCCCATCAGTTACTTTAATAGCACTAAGAATCTTTGCTCTCCAATTAGTTGATGTTATCTCTTTCCCCTTTAACGCTGTAAGTTGGGCTGCAGTAAGACTAGTTGATCCGTTCGCCCATGTGATTCCAATACTTTGGATAGAAGAATCATAATTAGTATATCCGTCTAATACACGATCTCCATCTTTAAAAATATGGCGACCAAATTTATCAATCTGATCTTGAATATTAGATTGAAGCTGATTCAGCTCTCTTACTTGAACGCTTCTACCCGGCCTAAAAAGAATTCTTAAATAATTCTTGTCCTGGCTAAAGTCATCAGAATAAGGAGCCGCAGAGTATGTGGTTATTGCCATAAATCTTATTTATTAAAGTTGTATAATGAGTTTCACCTCTTCGGTCTGAGTTGTGCTTCGAGTGAATGCTTTACGGTTTTCATGGAAAATAACTTCCCCATTGAATTCGCCATGGTCAGTGGTTCCGTCGGTAGTACCTGAAACTACTCTAGATTGATATTCGGGTACAATTACTCCTGGTGCAGCAACTCCAGCGGAGACTTGATTACCATTCAAAGCTGTTCCAATCCCATAAGAATTATTAGCTACTGGATCAATTTGGTTTATTTCTCCGTCTGAATTTTGATGATAGAATAATGTGGTAGTACCTGAAACTACTTTGTGATGATCATAATAAAATTTAGCACCAGATGTTTGTTGATATAAAATCTGTCCTGCAGTTAAAGTTGGAAAAGAACTTGCAGGAGTGTGCAAAGTTATAGATTTAAGAGCATCAAGAGTATTCAAAGAAGTATCACCAGATTCAGTAGTTCTAACAAAGTTTTTCAACAAAGATACTTGTCTAAACTTAAGTGCTAGCGCATCGTTGTCAGTCTCTAGTCCTTCAAAATCAACATTAATACCCACAAACCACGTAGGTAATACATCTATTGCGTTCTTTGCGTATCCAGTAGAAGGAGCTATAGTGCCACTTAACTGTGCACCAGTTCCACCGGTCTCACCTGATCCTCCACTACCGGGATCTGAAATGTGAAAGTTAATAGATTTAATTCTATCCAAAATAGCCAAACCGCTACCAACCATTTGATCAGCATCTGAATTGATCACTCCGTTCCAAAATTCGTAAGATCCAGTATCAGCAGGAGAATTTTGTGGGTCACGAATATCAACGCGTTGAATAACACCACCAGAAATAATTGGCGTGAAAGATATAGGGTTAGTAGAATTGAGAGTTCTGACATCCCCGTCATGATCAACAATAGTCGCCGTAATAGTTGTATTACTACTATAACCTGATCCTCCAGAAACAACACCAACGTGGGATAGAAGTCCTGCGGTTCGCTTTCGCTGTGCTGCAGTTATTGTCGGGCTATCTGGAATTGGAACAAACTGATTTGTTATAAGACTATCATTTGCATCTAGCTTCGCGACCTCACACCAAACATATCCGTGTGTTGAGATTTTAAATCCATAATCGCTGTCTACACTAGGAGCCGTGCCCGAACCAACAACTGAAGTAAATCCGTTATTTACAGCCGTATTTGAAAGACATAAATAAACGCTATTTCCGTGTGTTGCATAACAAGGATATAAATCACCTGTTGCATAAAACGCGTCGGGATCAGCTGAATCATATACTTTATATTTTCTTCCTGATGTCCAAGTGTTTTTAGCAATCATCTGTTTTACAGATCCTCCTGCAACATCTTTAAGAGTAAAAAGATTATTAATAACATCTTCATCTTCTTGTCTGATTCCAGTAGGAGCCGGGACAACGAAATTTGTAGCGTCTTCGCCAACTGAACCGGCGTTATCAGGCCATGAATCTGATTTACCAAGACCTACTGCATACCTGTTATTACCTCGGTAAGGCCAATTTGTTTCATTGGAGTTATCCGCGGGTGAGTCAAATTTAGAATCAGCTGAAGCCTTAATGTCATTGACTAAAAGCCTTGCTTGATTTCTACGAAAGTGATCTGTAATGATTGCTGCCATAATTAGTTGTTTTCTTAAATGTTATTTATAATATTTATACGAGTGTATTTTTATTCTTATACGCTTTTTATGTGTTCTCCTTTGTTGTTATTTCAGGTAGTGGTTGTGGCGCGTCGACAGTCTCTAATCGACCTGCTGCGTATTCTTGTTGATATTCATTAATTAAAAGTGATAAAGGTACTTCAAATAAAGTTAGTTCCTGAAGTGTTGCGGGATCATCCCAGAATCCTCTAGTAAAGTATTGTTCAGCATTAATGCTGTTTGGCCAATTAGTATTAATAATATTAAGTATAACATGAATTATTACACTTCGATCAAAGGAAGAATTGTTGGGATTATTAGGTTCTGAAGATCCATAATAATTTTCAAATGCAGCATCGATTAATTCTGCAATAGCAGTACTAAGCCAACCTGGTTGATATCTAGGTGTATGATAACCTTCAGAGGGGTTAAAACTTCTTAATCTAGGAGGTCTTAAACTCTCAAGCCAATTATCTGGATCATCAACAGTGCCGGTATATGTTTGAAAATCTTCCCAGCGGTTTTCTAATACTGAGTGAATAAGAACTGAAACAAAAAATTTCATTCCGGCAGGATGGACTAAACGCCCAAATGAATCTATCCATCTCTCAGTAGACATAGCAGATTTTATTTGATAACTGAAATCTTGCCAAAAGTGTGAGTCTTGAATTTTATCAATCCCTGATAAATCTCCATTTCGTTTAGTATAATCACTACTTGCTGTGTCGTAGGTTCCTGCAGATAGTTTAAATAAATTATCAGAAGGATAGTAGACCTCAATCATACTATCAAACATTATTTGAAAAAATACATCAACACTTTCGGGCGTCCCTTTGATACGGTAATAATGAACTATTCTTTTGTAGAGTGTGTTTCTATCAACTACATTTGAGTTAGGAACTACCTTCGCAATCTCCCCTTGAATAGCATCAAGGTATTTTTCACTTGTAACATCAATATCATTTTCGGCGATAGCATGTCCTAGTTCGTATGAAGCAAACCCTTCACGGTTCAAGTAATCATAGTACTCTTCCATGAAAGAAATCAAATTAGATGCTCCATCCCTGAGATACTGTGGGACGAGCTCTCTTACTTTAGATCTCTCGTGGTTTGGAGGTCTATAATTGGCAATCGATGTGTGCATTAGTAGTCTTCGCGTGGTGTTGTAACATAATCACCTGCACCGGATGTACCGCGGACGGCAATAGTGTCAATTGTTGATTCTATTGTTGTGTTAGCTAAATCAACCTGTATAATTTGGTTTCTCTTAGGAGCTATATCGTTTGATGCCGGCCTAACAAAAATTGAAATAGTTGTTTCAGCTGTTATATCAAAATCATTAATTTCAACAATACCTGTTGAGCAATCTACTGTTCCACAATCTCTTTTATCTAAAACTTCAACATCATCTGCATTAAGAGAATAACGATATATATTTCTAATATTTTCTGTTGAGGATTCTTCATCTTTAAAATAATATGTAACACCGTTAAACACATATCCTGTAGATGTTATTAATGATTTAGTTGGATCTAATGGTTTTTCTAACTCAAACCCAAAATTTATTTTATACTTAGCTGTATTAGAAGTAGTTGCAACAAAATCTTTCTTACAAAATATCCTTGCAAATACACTTAATATCGAAGGATCTAAATCAGTTAGATAGTTTAAAAATTGTGAATATCTAAATATTCCTTCGAAGCTTTCAAGAAAGTCGCTACTAAATTGACTAAGACCGGTTCTAATAAGTGATGATATACCGTCTTGTGCAAGATTGGTTAGAGTAGAATTGTAATTAGTGAAAATATTAAAATAGATAGAGATAAATTCTGGATCGACAAACTTAGGCCGGACTGTTAAGATCCCCTTTGAATCTAGTATAGGTAACAACCGGGTTTTTTCGGAATCGGAAAGCGTGTTTCCTACAGAAGGTTTTGCTGAGATAAAGACTTTACCATATTCAGGCGGGTCGTTATCTTCTCCTCCCCAGACTGATACTGTTTCTGCAGTTGAGTTACTACGAACAATAGCCTTATAATCATCAACTGTAACAGCTCTGTTTTGAGATACAAATTGAAGAGGAGCGTTTGCTCTAATACTTTCAATACCTTCCGGAGAACCTCCCCCTGAAGAAGCAGCACTCGCAGTTATTGTAGGTTTACTAACACTATCAAATAAAGAATCTGATGTTGTAAAGACTGATAAACCGTTGGCCGCGGCAGCATCTGTAGTTAAATATTTAATTGATATAAGAGATCCAGGTAAAGGCTTTTTACCTATTATACCATCACCAAAAGAGATTTCATATTTACCACTCGGATTTTCATTGAGGAAATATACTGCTGTCGTATCGTCTAAACCAGGAAGCTCAGAAAACTGAGTATAAGTTTCCTTCTGTGTACTACTAACAGAATCGCTGACTGTTATTACGAGCTTTGACTTATCAATATTTGTGTCAGGTATTTCAAACTTAAGATTGGGTACCGTGTCGTCGAACAGATATTCTTTTGTTTTAATCGCACCCTGAAAAACTGTAAATTCTATACCTTCTCCAACCTCAGCATTTTCGAAAGTAATAAAGTTATATGTTTCATTATTTAATGTATCAGAAGATGTAAATGCTGTACCTTCCGGAAGAGATGTAATAGATGCATCGAGACCTGTCATCTTAAGGATGACCGAGGATGCTGAAGCACTTTTAGGTGTATAACCAAGGGTCTTTGCACGAGCTACAACATTCTTTCTAAGCTGTGCAGAAGCGATAAATGATTCATTTGCTGCAAGGTGTGCTAATACAGCATTATAGTGTGTATTGTGTGCAAGAATATCAAGGAGCACATTAAGACCAGAACCATCAAAATCAAAGTCCTTAAACGGACCATCAGTTCTTTTGTAATATGATTTAATTTCATCCTTGATCTTGTCGAAGTCAAGTTCTGCGATATTGAATTGTTTAATTGCCATGGTCTTTTAGCGGATTCTGTCGAGGTAGAAAGATACCTCGGTATTTATATTTGTATTTCTAATTTGAAAAACTATTGTTACGAGAAGGCGGTTATATTCTTGATCAAGTTGTACTTCTACTTTTGGGTTAGTGACTCTAGGCTCTCGTCTTTCGATGATCCTTAATATTTCATCTCTAATTCCCATAGCAGTAAACTGATCGGCATTCTCGAAAAGATAACGCGTTACATTAGCACCAAGTTCAGGATGAAATGGTCTATCAGAAAAATTACTTAAAACAAGAATCTTTACGGCCTGCCGGATAGCTTGAATGTCTGTAATAGGACGAATATCTTTTGTATTGGGATGAGCAATAAAGTCAAGGGGGAGATCAGCAAAAAGGCCAGATTTATCAACCGTAGCGATTGATGGTACCTTCTCGTTAACATTTAAATCTGATCTTAATCCCATATTATTCTATTTATATAAAAATTACACCGTTTACCTCAGGAAGCTTACCTTCTCTTAATATTAACTCTTCGTATAACCGAACACCTTCAGCAATATTAACCTCAGGCAGATAAAGCTTTTGGCTATCAATTTCAGGACAGGTCGTTGGATTCACGCTAAACAGGCCTATGCGTTCTGTCTCTTCCAAAAGGCCTGTTGAGGAATATGATTGTACAACAGTATTAAAGTTAGCATTCAGTTGAGAAGACTTCTTCATTATTGAAATAAAGTATAGCGCATACTCTTCTGGTTTACCACCATAAACCTTATGTTTGTTCCCATTGGCCGGAAGATAGCTGTTGAGCTTTGTCTTACGTACTTGATCAGAAATTGCAACAGTAAGAAATTTCTCACGTACAATTCCGTTAATGTCTGGTTTTAAATATATATTTTTCATTTTAAACTCGATTGTCGAAGGCTGAGGATAACCATTGCGGTGCATATTTTCTCCTATAGCTGCTGCCGCTTGCACCCCAACACGCTTTTGCGTATTTGTATGGACCTAAATGTGCAATATCTAAATGGAGGTTTCCATTCATATAATCACTGTCGGCTCCTACAGAACCGATGCCATTCTTTAAAAGTATTAGTACAAACTCTCTTAGTGCAGCAATATCTCTAGAACTAGTGCTGGCCGCGTGTATTCTTCGTCCTTTGTCGTTATAAACACGGACGTCCGCTGCGTATCCTCCATCATGTCTTTTTCCACCAATTCTCCTCGTACCCCGGCCTGCGAAATCTTGTCCACCTGAGTATATCACAATACTATAATTTTTCTCAGCAGCAGAAGCTTCTAAGATTTTAAATAAAGCTGGTTGTATTTCTTGATTGCGAATTGTACCTGTGGAATAGTTGTAACTTACCTTTCCTTTAGTTACAAATTTAAATTCTTCGGAGATCGCTGGTCCAATACTATCGTCGGCGGGGTCGCCTGTATCACCAGCCACCGAGGAAGTTGATGTAGTCGTAGTTGAAGAAGATAAGCTTACATCTACATCTTCTATTTGAGGAAGCATAGTTCCTTCCACCCCAGCAGGTCCTCCCTGAGGCAATTCATCAGAATCTTGCTTGTCTTTAGTCTTATATTCAGAAGGCATGCCGACTTTAATAATCTCGACCGCGGATAATATATCTTCATTAAAGATTTGGTGCTTTATTGCGCCGATGAGTTTACCTTTTGTTGTGACATCGAGATATTCATAGTCGAACTCATCCATACGTGCAAAGACTGCATTAGGGTATTTAGATCCAATGTCTAATATTTCGTGTGGAGTCCAATATGATAGAGGATTGTCATCCGGGACAATAACAGTACTATCGGTAGACAGGAGTTTGTGTGTGATTTGTTTCTGGGCATCAGCTACAGCTTTTGATACCCATGTCGCTTTGTAAAGCCAATTAAAGACTTTAATTTCCTTTTCTTTCATCCTTGAACCGAGATCTAAGCCAGGATCCTTTTTATTGTTGACCAACTCTAATAACCTTTGATAATCTGGTGTATTACGTAAATCATCAACATCCTTCTGATATCTTTCCATCTCCTCTATCAATGTAGAGTATGATTCCGAAAATCGAACCTTCCTCCATGCTTCATTATATTTTTCCCGTGCAGCCTCAGCCTTTTGAGGTGTATAACCTGTAGTAGCCTGGGCTTCATCCTGAGGTGTAGCCTTTGACGGTATAGGAACATACGTACTCTGCTCAGGCACCTCAATAGCTTTCACAGGCACTGCCGGAAGCTCGGGCTTCTTCACCAAACTACCGTCGGCCGCTGTCTTTCCCTTAAGGCCAATCAATGAACATATGTCTATATCTAAGATATTATCTAAGTAACTAGTTACGTTATCAACCGCACCCTTCCACTTTTCGTTAATTATATCTATTGCATTAAAATTGCTGGGATCCAGACTCGCTATATCAGCAGCCAGATTTTGTATCTGAGCCCCTTTTGGTAGGCTGTCTAATAAACGGTCCTTAAACCCCTCGAGCCTTTTCTCAATATCCAAAAGGCCTGCTGAGGATGCTGCTGATGCCACTGCTGCTTTTAGCTCTTTAAGTTTTTCACTGATACCATCTGTTGCGATGCCTGGTATTTTTATATCGCCGGGAAATCCAACGCACTTTGTTGGATCTAATCCTGGAACAACTGCTGCAACAACTGCTAATGCAGTAAGTGTATCTTCATAACTTGGTGTATCATCGAGACCATCTCCCGTCGTATCTCCCGGCACATCTCTATATTTTATTTGCGGTTGCATCGCTTCAACAGTAAATGGATAATCGTTTTCTATATCTGCTGTATTAGTATAATGTACCGCTGCATTATTCGATGTATCATATGTCGGACCAAATAATGTTTTATAAGCACTGTTAGTCCCGTCATAAGTTCGATATATCCAATCTTTTTCTGCACCATATAACGTTTGAAATTGTTCGTATGTAGCAAATGGTGCAAATAAACCATATATGTAATCACTTAATTTACCATTGGCATTCGTTAATGGGTGCTGCGCAGTACCCCAACCAATTATCCATGGTACAGTTGTAGCATTTGCTGTAGCAAAACCACCCCACACATTTGATGTTCTCCCCCACTTATCCGCGACAATTTCTTTATAGCTTCTATTAGCATCCCAGAAACCTGTCTTAAAACCAGCAGCAGTACCCTGTGCATGTATATTTTTATTTCCTACAGTTAATGGATAGTAAGGTCCATCGGTTATAAGAGTACTAGACATCGGATCCTTGCCATCATCGCCTACCATTTTAACGTATGTTGAAAGAGCCGGATACTGTATTTCACCCACACTTCCATTCAATAATGCTGGATATGCAATATTATTACCTAACTGATACTCTTCCTGGGGGTCTGGTACTACATCGATAAGTATATAAATTGCTTTCTTATCATATTCGCGATACCAACACCAAACAAAATTGCCGGTCCGCACTACAGTAGGGAATGTTGCAACACGATCCCAACCACTAATGATACTAGTATCATAAGACCATGTATTAATATAGCTATTTGTAATACCACGAGCAATCACTTCAGCGCTTCCCTTTGCACTGAGTGTTGTTGTTTGATATGGATAATTGACTTGTTTTGACATTTGCTATATGTGTTATGTTCCTACTCCTGTTCCTGCTGTAGATGGTGCTGTATCTGCTCCCCCGCCTTGATCATTACCATTTTTCTGTGTATGAACATGTGTTATAAGAGAAACACCACCGCCTCCAGCTAATACATCTCCACTAACTTTTGCGTTAGGTGTATTTATGAATATTTTTTTAGGACAGTTAATAGACATACTATTATTAGATGACATTAATTTCTGAGATAAACATATATCATAATCGTTTCCTGTTATACTAGTACTTCTTTCACCGCCTACAATTAATGTATCGTTTGTTAATACGTTTGAACTGCGATTTGCACCTACTTTTAATATTTGATCAACTCCGATCTCAGTTAATTGATCATCGCCTATACTAATAGTTTGTCCATCGCCTACTTTAAGAAGATCAGTAGTGCCTATATTAAATTCTCTTTTGCCGACCACTTCTGTAATAGTATCGCCGCCTATTTTCGTTTTCACGTTTCCCAGCACGTTAGTAACCATATCGCCCTCTACATCGATGACATAATCACCCCCACACTTAACGTTTACGTCTCCATCGACGGCCAAATTGCAATTTCCGACTATATAGACAGTGTTATCTTTGGAGTATACTGAGTATCCATCTCCTACAATCGTATCTATCTTAGATCCATCATGTATAATATCAGTTGATGTACCAGAGCAGTGTGTACTAGATAGTCTCTCATAACCAGGTGTATCATCTTGTTCGATTATGTGTCCAGACTGACTTTGTGTGACTTTATTGTATGGATATTGCGGTTGACAGTATGTTTTTGGGTCAGGCGTTGATACACCTTTATCTTCTGGTTTATCTTCATCTGATAGACTAGATAGTTGTGGACGTGTGGCAATAGGTATATCAACAACTCTTTGTGCTACTCTATTTTTGTATACTAATGCGTTAGGCTGAGCAGCAGCATTAGGTGTATCTGGTCCGCTTGCCTTAGGATATATTAATTCAGGGTCTTTAAAACCTTCTCCGTCTTGTGCTGGTTTTGTGCTTTCTCCAGGTAATGAGCCAAGTATTAAGGCGTCTTGTTCGTTCGGGCCGTCAATAAATGTACCAAACACCCAGCTACCTTGTACGAGCCCGAGTGTCTGCCCTACACCTGATGTCGATGCGGCTGTAACCGGCATAACTACATTATACCATGGTAGTTGCCCGGTCGGCAGTAATGTTATATCTTCTGTGTGCTTACCAAATATACGTGCACGTACACGATTTAATCGTAATGGATCGTTGATATCTTCTATGACACCAATAAAGAATTGTGGATTTGTGATCATAATGTTGTTTCTGGCTGTAACGAATCAGTCTTTGCTACTAGTTCTGTCTCATGTACACCATCTTGAAATGTGTGCACACACGAAAATATAAGGTACTGGCCCGATAACATAAGGTCAAACGGCTCTGTATCTGATTTTCCAGTGTAACCTTTGTAAATAAGTGGATCGGTTGCCTTAGGAAATTGTAATGATATTGTTCTTCCTGGGTTAAGAAAGGCATCTCCCATCACTGTAAAACTATGAGAACATGCATCATAATTAGAAATATATGCACGTGAGATATGTGCCTGCTCTTCTGCGAGCTCATTCATATTCTTCGGTCCATTATATGCTGAACGATTCACATAATGGTATGCTATATTTGCTTGTGGTATCTTATTCAATGGTGATCCAGCCTCAGATTCACGTTTATTCTTCACTGATTGACCGTATGTTACATCCTTTTTTGATGTACTATGCTCGCTTTTTAATACCTTTGAAGCATCGAATATGTGCTTACGATAAGTCTTTTTAGCAATATCAATGTAACGATTTTCAGATGCAAATGCACCTTTCTTTGCTTGTAACGTTGGTGCAAGGCCAATATTCGAATTGACTTTCAACATCTGTGTCGATCGCTCTAGATAGTTGGCATGAGTATTCGGTGTAGTAATCAGTTTCTGTTTATTAACGAATGTTTTATAAATAGGACTCTCATCACGATCGTTAATATAGCTTAAAGGCGTGAGCTGGACAAAACCTGAAAGGTCTTGATACAAAAAATATGGTGTGCGATTAATATCTGCAGCAGTATCTAGTACTGACATAGCAGCTTTAAGCGGATTCGAGATGTTTATATTACCATCAAACTGTGTACCACACTTACCAAATGCAGCAAATTTAGATACATTCAAGTCGTCTTTCATAATTCGTTCAATAATAGACGAATTAGTTCCAGATATTTTCCGCGAAATTGTTTTAAGTGGTGCAATATAAGCATGCTCTGATACAGCAACTAGAGTATAAGCCTGAACCTGTGTGTTTTCAGCATTTCTAGCATAATCATTGTATTCTTGAACGTAAAACTTATAAGATAACGTGTTTTCAAAATCAAATGATTTGATGTCGATTTCGATATGAAGAATTTCGTTACCAGTAATATTAAATTCTTCTAGAAAGTTTGATTCATCACGTATACCAACCTCGCAAACAAGTGCCGGCGCAAAAATACTTTCATGTATCTTAATATAGCCTACCATAGAACTTATGTCCCGGGTATCACCATCAACGTTTTCAATAATACATAGCGGCAGTTTATAGGTAGAATTCGCTATAGAATTACCCTTTTCATCAGAAACTCCTCTGTTAAATTTATCACTCATTTAGCAAATGTTTAAATTCACGTGTAAACGATTCGATATATTGCGGTGATGTAGCCTTTATTGTTCTACGATCATCGTTTTCTTTTATCATATCATCATATATCGACACATAATTGGTTGCTTCAGGGCCAGCATTAAATTCACTTATTTCTTCGGTAATATTTGTTGCATCATAATAATAAGCAGGAGCAAGAGAACCATCTTTCCAATATTGAGTAGATGTTAGTATATAGGTTGAATCTAATTTATCGTCTGCCACAAGCTCGGATGATGAACCCGGCTGGAATCTTTCAGCAGATAACCTAACCTTATCAATAAAAGCGTTGCGGAGTGTATCTACTTGTGCAGTACCATCACTAATGAATTGTATAGTAAAATCTGCAGAATCTTCAGAATAAAACATCTCCGTCTTTGATCGTGACGAATACAATGTATCAAGTGTGCCACCATCACCAACTTGAGCATTAACTGTAGCTTCTTCAGAAAACCATGTAACATCACTATTATCAATCCAAATAAGTGACTTATTCGGATCATAATCTACAATCTTAGCAGATGAAAAAACTTGTTGGTCAGTTTGGCCTTCTTTATCAATTATTTTGCATAGTCTCAAGTATGGCAAATACGATTCATTTTTTATAGGAATTCCGAGTAATGTAGACCTATTTCCATTACTATTAAGTTGTCCAAAAGGGAACCTAAAGGCAGAAATGTTTTTATATTGATTCGCTAAATAGTTTTTAATCTCAGAATCACCTTTCGGCCACGCTGTTATTCCATCTTTCAGACTATCGTTAGTAATAAAAAACGTCCAATAATAATCAGGTGTGCCATAAAGGCGATATGAAAGTGTATCTGGTCGTTCGGAATCTAGAATATCAACAGCCGAATAAGCGTATGTATTTTGTGCCAGTCTATCAATAACATCAACGTATCGAAAATAGTCGGTAATTACACTTTGTATAGCGTTGTTCTCTATACTATATTGTGTTTTGGGGAATTGATTAAAAAACATATTATTTTACAATTATTCTGTAGTTTTAGTTTCTGCCTTTAACTCAGCTGCTCTCGCGTCAGCGGCCTTTTTGTCGAGCCTATCACCAACTGTTTTTACAGCATCACTAACATCCCTAGTTAATTCATTATAGGCGTCGTCATCACGGTTAAATCTAACACCCCCTTCAAGAGCATTAATTTCATCTCGATCAAGTATTTTTGTTTCTTGAAATTGTAAAGACACGTCAACTTCATAAGGAGATAAATCAGTACGAAATGTGTTTGATGAGCTATTTACAACCGTGTTTGCAGATGTAAGGTAGCAAGTAAAAATTTTAGGCATGTATTGCAATTCATTACCATCTCGAGGGTCTATAAACTTCACAGTCCATTGACTTGGATATTGCTGCATTATAGTGCTAGTACCATTTAACTTCGAAGCATAAACTTGTTCCCTAAAGAAAGATTGTATTTCGTTTATTTCATCAACCTCTTTTGGGTCTTTTCCAATCATCTTAAAATCAAATTGAAAATTTCGTAATTGATTACCTGAAAATGCCGTATTTGTTCTAGGGTTTCTTACACTTTTATTGGCAAATTCAAGCGCTGTAGCTGCATCATTTGCTCCCAAAGTTTTCAATGCTAATATGCCTCCGCCTACTGCACCCAATCCTGCTGCTTGCTTCTTAAATGCACCAGCAGCTGCACCGGCCATCTCTGAAACAGATCCACCCTTAGCAACAATACTCGCGATGTCGCCAATGATGCCCATATCGACTGTCGTATAATCTCCGCCATCATTAAAGCTTACACCGCCAGGGCACGGTAGGTTAACAGATGTCATAGCTTGACCACCATTAGCTGGTTTACATGTAAATCTAATATAAGGCCGTTGACTTTCAACTAGCATATCTCTAGGAAACACTAATTCAGGTTTCCGGGCGCGCTGAGCTTGAGGCAGAACACTTTTAGTTGCTTCGTTCCATCCGCCCATGAAATCGTTTGTCTGCTCTTTGACAAAACCTACGGTTGAATCACCAAGGTCGGTAAAATATCTACTAGCGGCGGCAGAGCCATTTCTGAAAGCGCTACCTATATCTGAAGAATCGGGCATAATTTGGTAATTGGTTTATACTTTATAAATAAGTATTTAGTGTTATTTATAACAAAACCATGGCTTATTCTGGGCGATATAGAGTAAAGAATCCAAAAAAATATGAGGGTGATTTTAACAAAGTCAAATATAGATCTCTATGGGAAAGACAGACATTTAAATGGTTGGATAATAATCCAGGAATAATAGGTTGGTCTTCCGAAGAAGTTGTTATACCTTATAGATGTAAGACTGATGGTAAAGTGCATCGCTATTTTGTAGATCTATTTATTCGTACAAAAGATGGTAAAGTCTTTCTAATAGAAATCAAACCTAAAAAGCAAACGCTTCCTCCTAAAAAACCCGGCCGTAAAACTAAAAGGTATCTTACAGAAGTATTAACGTACGCTAAAAACCAATCAAAGTGGGAAGCCGCTACAGCATACGCAAACAAGTATGGGATGACATTTGAAATATGGCATGAAGACACTTTAAGGTCATTTGGTATAAAAATCCTATAAATAGAGTTAATGGCCACGTTTATTAATAGGATCGAAAATAGAGCAACTCTTGCTGGTATTGAA
>Ga0115012_10000568_pt1 | contig 20996 bp, 13 predicted proteins | sample TroAtlMetagenome_FD_88706 | JGI IMG/M metagenome (GOLD analysis project Ga0115012, IMG submission 88706) | Marine eukaryotic phytoplankton communities from Atlantic Ocean - Tropical Atlantic ANT10 Metagenome | ecosystem: Environmental > Aquatic > Marine > Oceanic | place: Tropical Atlantic...
AACGAAAACCAAAATCGTCAAGGCGCGTCAATTGCTGGCGAACCAGAGAAAGCTGATGGGCAGCAGCAGCCCCAGTAGCGTGGCGATGACCGACGGCCATCGCCGATTTTTTTATCGGAACGCCATGACCAACCCCAGCAGCGCGGTGACGATCATGCCAAGCGCCAACAGCAGTGAAAACCAACGGAACGCCTCGGAGACAGTGTCGTAACTAGGTCCGTTGACGCCCTGGTACTTTTGCACCTGGCTCATGGTGGACACCCACTTAGGTGGCACGTACGAGCCGTCCTTTGTGCTGCCATGAAAGCCGAACAACTGCTAGGCGCCGGATGCACAAAAGAAGATGAGCATCGGCGCAAATAGGCAGCCGAGGTACAGGTGCAGTGTCCGAATCCATTTCATCATTAAAAAAGCCGGCGGGGTCCTCCCGCCGGCTGAAACTCAGTGCCGCTTGGCCAAGTGATTGGCGTTAGGCAAACAGCTTGGTGACCGCCTTGGCCTTGACCAGCTCGCGTGGCTGGTTGAGGTGGTTGTAAACGATCGTCTCGGGGTCGATGCCGAACGCGTGGTAAATCGTCGCCAGCAATTCGCCCGGGTGAACCGGATCCTCGACCGGAGCCGAGCCGGTGCGGTCGGATTTGCCGTGGACGTAGCCGCGCTTGATGCCGGCACCAGCGATCGCCGCAGTGTAGCAGTAGGGCCAGTGGTCACGACCGTCGGCGCTATTACTATTTCCAGAGGTGCTAACACCCATTGTCGGGCTGCGGCCGAATTCGCCGACTGCAACAACGAGCGTCTCGTCGAGCATGCCGCGCTGATCCAAGTCGGTTATCAGGCCGGAAAGGCCGGCGTCAAGCATCGGAGCGGATTGATCCTTCATGCGCTTGGGTAGGCCAACGTGCACGTCCCAAGAGTGGTTGTCGGAGTTTGCGACCTTGGGCCAGACGACCTCGACCACGCGTGTGCCGGCCTCAACGAGGCGGCGTGCAAGCAGGCAGCTTTGGCCAAAGGTGTTGCGGCCGTAAAGATTGCGGGTGGCCTCGGACTCCTGTGCGAGGTCGAACGCGTTGCGCGCGCGGCCGGAGGCCACGAGGTTGAGAGCGCGGTCATAGTAATCGTCCAGCTTGAAATCGGCTACGGCCTTGTCGATGTCTGGCGAGGCGTCGTTGATGGCGTCACGAAGACGGGCACGACGACGGAGGCGCAGCTCGAACACGTCGGGGCGCATCTTGAGGTCGTCGGTCTTGATGCGGTCCATCTTGTTCATGTCCATGTCGCCGCCGTCCGGGTAGAGGTAGTACGGGTCGAATGACTTGCCGAGGAAACCGGCGGTGCCACCCTTGCCGACCACGTTGCTCTCCTGTAACGGACGGGGCAGCATGACGAACGGCAGCATCGGCTCGGTCGGTGGACGAAGACGGATAATGTTGGAACCGAAGTTCGGGAAATCCTTTGGGCTGGGCGGCTCGAGTTGGCCGGACGGGCTGACCTTGTCGGTAGTGTAGCCGGTCATCATCTGGTAGATGGCGGCGGTGTGGTTGAACAAGCCGTTCGGTGTGTAGCTCATGGAGCGGATCAACGACATCTTGTCATTAACCTTGGCCAGCTTAGGCATCAGTTCGGTGAAGTTGATGCCAGGAATCTTGGTCGCTATTGGTTTAAAAATAGACCTCACATTGTCTGGGGCCTCTGGTTTTGGATCCCAAAGGTCCAAGTGGCTGGGACCGCCCTGCAGGTAGCAGAGGATCACACGCTTGGCCTTTCCCCAGCCGGGGCCGCCTACGTGGCCGGCCTCTGCGGCACGGGCCTGCAGCTTGAGGATGTTGGCCAATCCCAAGCCCATCATGCTAGACCCGCCGATGCGGAGCAGGTCACGACGTGAGACTTTCAAGTGCGGATCGCACAAGTCCTTTCCGGGTTCTCCTGGTATGGTAATCATTGTCTTTTCTTTGGTTTAACTAACTAAAAAATCTCGTTCCGGGGAAATCTATCATTTTTGCATGACCCGTCAACGGTTGAATAGGAACGCTGGACTGTTGATCAGCGCCCAGGCTATGTCCTGTGCCGCGGTCAGGCGGATGGTTTTTTGCTGTCCCTTGCTCAGCTCCAGCGCGCGCCGGAACTCGGCCAGTTTTGGATCGACGCTCAGCGGTTGCTCAGCCTTGGCCAGGCCCGCTTTCAATTCCTTCAGCTTGGGATCCTCGGGGCGTTTTTTCTTCGCCTCCCCGAGTTCCTTGTTTTTGGCGGCCAAATCGTTGTCCTGTGCCTTGAAGTAATCGGTGATCCGCTTACGCTGATCGTCGTTCCGCTTGTCGGTGGCGGTGGCGAGGATGGCGAGGATGTCACCGGGATGCCCGATCTCGATCTTCTCGTCGGTCGTCACCAGCAGTCGGAATTTGCCGATCGAGTGTTTGTTGCTGCTGTAGTTTTGATTCAGCGAGAACGTCAGGCGCGAGCCGCCCTCGGCCCCGAACTTCTCCTTCGGGATAAAGATTGCGGTGCGGTCGGTGCTCAACTTCGGATGGGAGGCCCAGCCGGAGTTGTCGACCTTGCCGTCGATCGCCTTTTTCACGTCAAAGTCCTTCTGGTTGAAATCCGCCTTGGCGTCCTTGAAGGAGACCTTTGTGGATTTGCGGCCCTGACCATCGCCGGTGGAGATGGCCTTGAGGCCAAGCTCGGTCAGCACAAAGTTGCCGTCGTCGTTTCGGCCGGGGCCCTTCTTCGGCAACTTGTCGTCTGCGAGCAATTCCAGCCGCACACCGGTGATGCCGCTGAGCTTGGTGTCGGCGTTGACGGTGTAGACTGTCTTCTTCAGGTCGCCGCTGGCGAAGACCACGTTGCCGTCGCGTTTCTCGAGATTGGAGCCGTTGGTGGCCTTCAAGTCGCCAAGCTCGACCGCCGTCCATCGAGTAGTCTTGGCGGCGGAGCCTTCCCAGTCGGCCAAGCGCTTGGCCAAGTCGTCATTGTAGGCCTTGAGCGCTTGCTCGGCCTTGGCGATGCGTTCCTTTTGTTTGCGATCGGCCTCGGCTTCGCGCGGGGCGATCTCCATTTGGTAGGCCTCAAGCTTGGTCTTGGCCAATCGGATTTCGTCGTCTCGTTTTTTTGCACGTGCAGTCTCACGGGGTTCAATTTCCTTCTCGTATTTGGCTAATTGATCGATCGCGGTCTTATGCTCGGCCTTGACCTCATCGATGATTTTTCTTGCGGCAGTGATTTCCTGCGGTGTGGCATGCCGGTTCAGCACGCGCAAGAACAACTCGTCGATCATCTTCTCGTCGTCCGCCATGTCGGAGACGAGCTTGGTGATGGCGTTATCCTTGGCGCTGATGGCATTGCCCACGGTCGGGCCACTAATGAGCGCCATGATCGGGCCAAGCTGAAGCTCGTTAGAGCGCTCACACTCGCAGGCGCTCTCGCGGACGGGCCGGCCGAGGTTGCCGAGGAAGCCGTCGGCCAGCTTCACGCCCGAGTCCGGCAATTGCGCGGCGCGGGTGCCCTCCGGCACGCCGGGGAATTTGCTCTTGGTACCGGTGACACGGTATATTGTGTCAAACAATACCTCGGCAGGGAGACGCCGAGCCTTAGCGTGCGAGTAGTTGATGGTGTCGTCTTCATTCCACTTGTTAGTCTTAACGCTCAACTGATAGGTGCGGGACTTGGTGATGATCTTGACGAGGTTACGCACGTCGAAGCCGCTCTCGATGAACTGATCGGTCAGCCAGTTGAGCAACTCTGGGTTGGTCGGCGGATTGCCGGCACGGATGTCGTCGATCGGCTCGATAATGCCGGTACCGGTCATGTACCCCCAGAGGCGGTTGACGTAGCTCTTGGCAAAGTACTCGTTGTCTGAGGCGGTCAGCCAGGCGGCGAAGTTTTCACGGCGGCTGCCCTTTTCGGGCATCTTGTGCTCGGCGTGAAAGGGAAAGGCCGGCGGGGTGATTGCGCCGGTGCGGTCGTGCTTGGTCTCGCCCTCGTTTCGGTCATAAATAATCTCGTACAAAGGCTTTGCACCTTCGACCGCGGTGCCGCCGATGCGCTTGTCACCGGACTTGTCGTCCTTCTTCAGGCCGACCTGCGCGAAGTATGCAGTGGTCTCGTAGTATTGATCCTGTGTCCAACGTTCGAAGGGGTGGTCGTGGCACTTGTTGCAGTTGAACCGAGTAGCGAGAAACAGTTGAGTAGTATTCTCCATAATCTCCGTTGGCTCACGGAGCACCTTGTAGTAGGAGGCTGGCGGATTGACCTTGTTGGAGCCGCTCGCGGTGATGATTTTACGTGCAAAATCATCGTATGGTGTGTTGCTAGCGACTTCAGTACGAATCCAGTTTCGAAAATCCGCTGATCCCTCGGTTCCAAGGAACTTGCGGTTGACTAGAAGAAGGTCGGCCCACTTGTTGGTCCAGTGGTCGATGTAGTCGTCATTGCCAACAAGTTTGTCGATTAACTCGTTGCGCTTGATTTTGCTACTGCGATTGTCTTCGGCAAATTTGAGGACATCTTCGGCGGTCGGAGGCAGGCCGGTCAGGTCGAGGTGGATGCGGCGTAGAAATTCCTCATCGGATGCTATCTCGGATGGCAGCGTCTTGGTGCGCTTGAGTTTGTCTGCCACAAATTCATCGACCTTATTGTTGGTCGGCATGTCCTTCCATTCAAAGCCAGATCGGTCGCCCATCACGGTCACGATAGTGGAGGCATAGGCTCCCTCGAACCGGGCAAGCATTGGTGCTTCACCGCGTCGGGCGGTGATCACTAGGCCGCTCTTGTCGGTCGTGGCGATGTCGGAGTTGCCGGTCTCGATGAACGACTCGGCGGTGACGTCGCGTTTCTTGCCATTGGCGTAGGTTGCGATCACGCGCATCTGCTGCTTGTCACCAATCTTTTGCACCACTGGGTTTTTTGGTGAAAGCTCAATGCCGGTGACTCGCGGTGAGTCAAACTCCAGCTTGGCTCCGCCGGCGATCCAGCTCTTGAGAATCTCGTAATAGTCCTCGCCCATCTTGGTCAACTGACCGCCCTCATGAGGAACAGAGGCGGAGGCCTTGAGCAGAATGAGGCTGTTATCGGGCGAGGCGACATTCACGCGGCGGCTAGCGAGGTCGTCCGTGAAAGCGCGGATGTCATAGATCGGATCGTACCCGCGAAGCGAGAGTTTGAAACCGTTTTTGCCGTCCTTGGCTCCGTGGCAGGTTCCGGCGTTGCATCCCAGCTTGGAGAGCACAGGCATCACGTCGCGCACGTAGTCCGGCTTGAAATCGCCGCTAACCCCTGCCACGCGAACCGTAAGAGTGGTCTTTTGGTTTTTGTGGAAAATCTCGAGCTTGGCCTCGCCATCCTTCATTGGCTCGACCATGCCGCTTTTACTGACCTTGATAACATCGGAGTCCACCTTGAACGCAAAGTCACGCGAGGCATCGTAGCTTTCACCGTTGCCCTTCACCGCTGTGAGCAAGAGTTGGTTGTAGTCGAACTTGCCGTTTAGGTTGATTTCAGAAGGCTCGACTGACAGGGCGATGACGTCCTGCAGCTTTTCGTCCGCCATCGGCACGGCCATGAAGGCCCGCTTCAGGCCAAGCGCTTGGCTGTCGTAGAGACGCACCACGCCGTCCGCTCCGCCGACAGCAATCGTGTTGCCGTCTGGGCTGAATGCCGTGGAGTAAACCGAAGTGCCCAGCGAGACCTTGGCCAGGAGCTTGACCTGCTTGGTGTGGTACTCGGCGGAAAGTTTTTTGGAGTTGCCATCGAGTGGCCGCTCAAAAGCCTTCTTTAATGCATCGTTCACGCTGCTGTCGTAGTCGGAGTGATACAGGTGAACCGAGCCGGTGCCGTTGTAGCTGCTGCCGGCGATCATCTTTTTGCCGTCCGGCGCGAAGTCGAGGGAGAAAATCCGACCCGGCATCGGCGGGAACTTGCGGACGAGGTTCGAGTTGTCGCCGATCACGCGCTTGGTCACACGCGTCAACCGGAAAACCTGCGGCACACCGTCCGAGCCACCGACGAGCACTTCCTCTTTTTTCGGGTGCACCGTGATGGCGTGGATGCCGCCCTTGAGTGCGCCCGGAGTGATGGAGGTGATGTTGTCTACAAACCGCGAGGTGGCCACCTCGGTCAGTTTCACCGCCATGTCGCGGCCAACCGAGACAAGGTGATCGCCCTTGTTATTCCAGACCGTGTCCAGCACCCAGTCATCGTGGTGATTTTTAAATAGAACCTGTTTGCCGCTGCTGATGTCAAACGCCCGAAGCGTCGAGTCCGAAAGGCCGACAGCAACTTTCTTGTTGTCTGGCGACCAACTGATGCCGTAGAGCGTGTCGAACCCGACCGGGATGGACATCGACAACCGCTTACTGCCGACGTTCCAAATCTGAATTTCACCGGAACGCGCCGGTAGTCCGCCGGCCACTGCTAGCTTTTTGCCATCGTGTGAAAACTTCACCTTCTGCACGCGCTCGGATAACCCAACCAAGCGGCCGGCCAGGCCGGATCCGTCGGCGTGATGAAGCAGCACCTCATGGTACCCGGCCAAAGCGATCAGTGTGCCGTCTGGTGAATAGTCGATGGAAGAGATGACCGGCGGCATGCTGTACACCGGCGGGTTGTCCATGTTGTAACGCTGCTTGGCACTAGTCGGTGTATCATCCTCCGCACCCTCGGCCACCCAGCGGGAGATCAGCGCGAGTTGATCCTCGGGAAGAGGGGCAGCCTTCTGTGGCATCTCCGCCTGGCCGTCGATCGGCGTAATCAAAGTGATTAAATGACTCTCGTCCGGCTTGCCGGGTACGATGGCTACCTCATCGCTGTCGCCCCCCTTGAGGAGTTCCGCGAAGGTGGTCATGACATATTCGCCCCTAGCCTTGGCAGGTTGATGGCAGCCGTGACATGAAGCCTGAAAGATCGGTCGGATGTCGTTGTAAAAACTGACCTTCTCCGGCTTGGCCTCCTCAGCCTGGGCAGACGCTGTAACAACCAGCCCGGTCAAGATTCCCTGTAACAAACCTTTTTTCATCTTAAAATTATCCGTGGACACAGCACATTTGAACGCATTACTGCGTCATTTCGTTTCATCGGTCGCCGAATGAGGCCACATTTTAACCGTTTTTTCAATTGAAAACGCATTTTTTTAGCACCTAAAAATGGCGGAAAATGCCGCTTGGCTAAGCGCTTGGCCTAAGAAGTGCGCTTTTGGGCGACCGCGAACGCGTTGAACATCAGGAAACGCCATGGGCCGAGGTTTAGCGCGAAGTCGATCGGCTTGGCTACGTGGCGGTCGGTGCATTCGACTTTCAGCACATCACACCCGTTTTTCTCGAGGAAAAAACCGATCTCCACACCGTTGGTTGCGACGATAGCATCGTCATCCGGCTGGAACGGTTCACGGACAATCGGTTCCATCCGGTCGAACCGCACAGCGCCGGGGTCGGTTGCGATCAACCGGCGCTTGGCCCGGAGCCGCCGCCAGTTCCTGAACTTGTTACGAAGGCCGCGCATGCTGGGGTGATAGTCGCGGAAACCAATCGCCCGGAAAAAATTCGGACTGGAAAGGACGACCTTCCCGCCGGGCCGCACCACGCGAACGATTTCAGTAATAAACGCTTCCGGTTCCTCAACATGCTCCAGCACGTTCAATGCACCCACGCTGTCAAAAGTGGCATCGTCAAACGGCAGGCTGCGGCCGTCATAGAGTCGGCATCTGTCACTGACTTGTTTGGCCTTGGCGATGTTGGGCTCAGACACTTCCACCCCGTGTGCCTCGTGGCCGGCGTCGATCAACCGTTGCACGACCTGCCCAACGCCGCAGCCAACGTCCAGCACTTTGCCGTCGGGCCCAGCAGGGCATACGGCATCGGCATATTTCGCATAAAACCCGGCATCCCAGTTGTCCAGGAAATCGGCGTACGCCTCGTTTTCACGATAATAGTCCTGCTGCTCACCCATGATCGTCGAAGGAATCAAAAACTCCCTCTCCCTTGAGGGGGAGGGGTGAGGAGAGGGTCAAAGTGGTAGGATTTGTTGTTGATCGACTATTACAAAACTCCCCCTCATCCGGCCTGCGGCCACCTTCTCCCCCGGCAGGGGGGAAGGAATCATAGCGGTCGCAATCGGTCATATGGTACCGCACTATAAATTCCGTTAATGGCACTATGAGTTCGTGTTGTCAGCCTGCTTTTTCCTCCCGTCCACGGTGATGAAACCAAGCAGCCCGAAGCCGCCGAGCAGGGAGGCTAGGCTGACATATAACCACGTGTTCGGGGGCTGAAAGCGAAAGACTATATCGTGTTGGCCGGGTGGCAGGTGGACACCGCGCATTACGAAATTACAACGAAGCAGCTCCGCCGGTTGGCCGTTCACACTGACCTGCCAGTGCGGCGACCAGTGATCGTTAAGGAGCAGTACGGCCTCTGTAGTGGCATTGGCTGAAAGGTGCAATTCCTTTGGTTTGTACGACGTGATGCTGACCGTGCCGCCCGCTTGGCCAGGCGAGGCCGTCGATGGTTTGATCGGTGAATCAACTATAACCGATGCGTGCGGATCGAACTCCCGCTTGGCGATCAATTCCAGTGCTTCCAAGGCATTCGTTTGCACCTGCCAATGACCGAAGAGCTTGGCCCGGGGCAGGGCGCCGTCAAACCGGATTATGGCATGGTTCCCGGCTGGATTGAATTGCGTCGTAATGTCCTCCGCCCCCGGCTGGTTTCTGTTGCGGGCATCAGGACGCAGGTCAAATAGGAATGGGGCGGTTTCGGTAAACCGACTTTTACCGGGATCAAATTGCTGGTTCAAAAACGCGACGTCGTTGGTGTTCCCAAGTATCCATCGCGTGTTGGTCAGCTCCCAGCGACGGCCGGCCAGAAAATGCGTGTTCGTGTCTCCGGTTCTAGTAAACCGGCGCTTGAACGCTTCGTGATCGGCAGCCATGCGTGGAACCTGAACGACATCGATGGACTGAATGTTGTTATATAGGAATTGGTGCTGAAGCCACTCCATGCCGTATAACTGCTCCAGCGTGCTGCGAGCCGCTAGTGGTGATATAGTTACGCGTCCCTCGTGTGGAGACTGTTTCAGTTGCTCGATGAGTGGGTTGTTGCCTTCGTATTTGTATTTATAGTCGTAGTACTGAACCCACGGGGAATTTGCCCGCGTGAGGTCCAGAGCGACTAATAGCATCAGCCCGGCCCCGAATATGGGGGCGGCCCTGCTTTTAAGCGTCTTTGCAATCAGGAACACGCCGACAACAAAAAGCAGTGCCGAGACGATCAGTTCCCAGACGCTGAAGGCGGCCATCGAGGCGGCGGCTTCAGGGCTGAATCCGCGCCCGGCGATGTGGTCTGCCAGAAGGCCTTTTGAGGCTCCCAAAATCAGGCTAAGCAGCAGGCAGGCCCCAGCCGTGATCGCGAAGCCCATCACCCATTTTTTAATGAGCGCCGCACCAGCCTCGGATTCCTGTCGGGCAAGGCGGATCACACCCTCCACCCCATAGCCGCACAGCACGATGATGGCGAAGTGCATCGGGTGCAGGAACTTGATCGTGTTGCGCATCGTGTTGAAGAACGGCAATTGATATATGAGCTGATAAAAAATGGCGTGTCGGCCGAACGCCAGCAGCAGGGAGATCAAGCCCAGCCCGGCCCAGAACAGGATCATCCGCTTTTCAGTTGGCGAGTAGAGTTCCGTTCTTTTTTGCAGGGCGAACAGGATTGCGCAAAATGCAAGCAGCACCACGATGATCCCGGCGTATTCGCCCGAGCCGGAGTGGCGCGGAAGGAATTGGCCCTTGTATCGCACGAGTTGCATCAACTGCTCCGCTTCCTGATTGCTGACGCCCATGACTTGGGCGAGTTCACCGGGCAACACATTGCGCTGTCCAAATGCAGCGATGATTTCCTCCACCTCCTCGATGCGCTCAATCATCGGATCCTGCCCGACAGAGCCCCAATAGTTGCCGCCCTCGAGTGACCGCCATTTGTCTTTATCATGCGGGAGGGGCGTGTCTAGCCGGTACCCGTAAAGGCCTGGCACGACGATTCGCAGCGCCTCCATCTTGGGGAGGCTCCATTGCGTGAGGAAATTCCACTGTTGTTCCTTGGCGGCTGCCGAATTTCCCTGTCCGCTGGTGGAGCCCTGCAACTGGGTACCTATAAGGGTGGACAGGGTTTGCGAGGCGGCCAATCCGGCGGTGAGGGCCACCACGGCGACCCCGACTGCTCCGCGGCCAAGCGCTTGGCCAAGCGCGGTTTGTTTGCCGGTATCAAGTGGCTTGATGACGAAACCGAACATCACAAACGCCGCGATGTAGAGACTGAACAGCGCGCCAACGTCGTAGCCCTCCATCAGGCCAAGCCCAACGCAAATGCCGGCCAGGGCGAGGTTGGGCCAGGGGCGGGACTTAAATGCCCGCAGGATAAACGCCCCGGCGAGAAACGTGGTGGCAAAGGTCAGCGACCGCGAGGGCAGACCCCAGCAGGCGTGCGAGACCACCTCCATGTTGAAGGCTGCGGCAAGCGCCCCAATGGTGCAGGCGAGGTTTCGCAGGCCAATCGTGCGAAAGAAAAACCAGGCGGACATCCCGAGAATGATCAGGCAGATTGGCGTACACAATTTGAGATACAGTACCGAGTTTTGCAGCAGCAAACCAAGCGCCATGTAGATGCCGGGGGAGGCGCTGGGCTGTTCGTAGCCGAGCCAGTTCAGGTCGTGCCAGTAGCCAAAAAACGTGCCGGGCATCTCGATCGCGTCGGTGCTGATCGAGCCAAGCGGGCCGTCGTTGGAAAAGAGGATCATGTTCTCCTTAAAACTGTCCGCGAAGAGGAAGACGGTCACGATGATCAGCACTGCGGCCGCTCCGGCGAATGGCTTGAGCCAGCCGGAGGTTCGTTCGGTTGAGAGAAACGGTAGGTTCACTTTAGCTTATTGCCACTGCTCCTTTTTGAGGGTCGACCCGAAAAACAGGTCGCGTAAAAACACGGTAACGCGTCCCAGTTGCCAGTGCAGCCACGGCACCCTCGGCCGGGCGGACTCGTAGATGCGCTGCACCTGGTCCGGTTTTTCGTCGGCGATCTGCTGCATCTTTACTTTCGATCGGGCGGCGAACATGCAGCGGAGTTTTTGCCGGCGCAGCCATCGTGGCAAACCTGACTGATCCATCAAGCCAAACGCATACTGAATGGCCTCCCATTCGTCGAGCACCCAGCTCTTGATGTTCTCCTCGTTGCGCTTGGTCATGCTGAACGGATGCCGCCGAATCTGCAGCAACACCTCGGGCACGCACACGCGCGCGGCACTGGCTTTGGCTAGATCGGAGTAAAAAATACAGTCCGCCGCGTGGGGCATGTCGGTGCGAAACTGAACCGGACACATCTGGCCGAGCGTCTTGATGAGCACGCCGCCGAGCATGAGTGAGTCGCATTCGCTGTGCTGCGCGAGCAACGCGTTGGCCGTGACGGGGCGGGGTTGGGCGGATTCCACCGACGGGCTTTCGATCAGGTTACCGTCCTTGTCGACGAACTCCGGAAGGCAGTAGCTGAATGCCGGCGCCGGTTCGTCGGCGAGAGTGGCGCTCATCCGCTGCATGAACTCGGGCAGCAGCACGTCGTCGGCGCAGATGTAGTGCAAAAAATCACACTCTGCCGCGAACTCGAGTGCGCGGTTGAAATTCTTGAACAGCCCCTTGTTTTCTTCGCTTCGAATCAGTTCACACTTGAGCGGTTGGTACGACTCAACCAACTGCGCTGTGCCGTCCGTCGAGGCATCGTCGAGCACGATGACGCGATCCGGCTTCAGAGTTTGCGCTGCCAACGAGTCGAGCGTCGCTGTGATGAACCGTTCCCCGTTGTAGACCGGGATTACGGAAATGATGTGCGCCCGGTTGCTCATTCCGCTTCCGCGAGTTCGGTGATCATCGCCTCCCAACTCGGTGGCCGGTAGCTGGTCTCTTGGTTGAACCGTGCGCCGTCCAGGCTGCGGTCGCACACGAACGAGTCATCCGGCTCGATCGTGCCTTCCCAGCTGAGCTTGGCCTGACAAAGTTTTAACAGATCAAATTTAGAGATCGGTTCACTGGCGACCTGCCAAAGGCCGGAGAGCGTCGGGTGATCGATGAGGATGCGCTCGATGACACGTGCCATCTCGAGTGTCGTGAGACCGGAGTAAATCGCCCGCGTAAATCCCCTAATAGTCCGCCCCTGCTGGCTCAGGAACCAGCCAACCAATGCGAGTCGGGAATCGATCTCGTGCCCGATGACCGACGAGCGGATGGTCACGCAATGCGGTTCGGTGACTTCGCCTTCGCGCTTGGTTTGGCCGTAGAGATCGGTGGCATCGGCAGGGTCGGTCTCAGTGTAGTTACCCTTCGTGCCGGCAAATACGCAGTCGGTGCTGAAATGGATCAGCCGTTGGCCAAGCGCGGCGCACTGCCCGGCCAGGCGATGGGGAAACTCGGCATTCATGCGGCGCATCAGCGTGTCGTCGTTGGCTTCGTTGTGTTGCTTGATGAGGCCGACGCAATTGATGACAGCCTCCGGTTGCGCTTTGCCAAGCGCTTGGCAAAGCGCCGCGTCATCGGTGATGTCATTGACCTGAATCGACTTGCCCGGGTCAAAAAGTTGGTGCTGTGCAAAATCGGTGACCGGCCGGCGCAGTGTCACCCAAACCTCGTGCCGCTCGTGGAGGCTGCTCCAAAGTTGATGCCCCAACATGCCGCTGCCCCCAAGGATGAGCAGCCTCAAGGCTGGGCCTCCTTCCCGTGTCGGGCGGGGATGCCGCGCACGTCCTTGATGGCGACGAGGTTGAACGCATGCTTCGGCTTGCGGTTGATTCGGAGTAGCAGCGTGAGCAGTTCGTCGCACAGCAGGCAACCTGGGAAGTTGTACTTCGGGCCGGCCATGTAGCCGCGGAGGTGGCGTGTGCCGGTGGTGCCGTGCACGGTATAGCCGCGCCCTTCGAATTCTTGGATGAACCAACCGGAGTGGTGCCGCTGGAATTCATTCCCGAACTCCGGCCCCTGCGGCACAAAGCCGTGCGGCGTCTCCAGCAGGATGTATTTGCAGCTCAGTTTCTCGACACGATCGAGAAGCCTCAGGCCGTCGGATTTCGGGAGGTGCTCGATGAGGCCATAAAGGGTGACGAGGTCGAACTGTTCGTCGATGTCATCGTTGAGAATGTTGGCCTGAATATAGTGGTCGTGAACGCCGCGTTCGCGGGCGAGGTCGATGGCATCGGCGTGGGCGTCGAGGCCGGTGGTCTCCACGCCGGGTCGGAGCCGATTGAGGTGCGAGCTGGTGCCGCAGCCGATATCGAGTGCGGTCTTAATTTCCCCATCGGCGACGAGTTGCGCGGTGTAGTCCGCAGAGGACTTCGGTCGCAACAGTTGTCGGAGCGGGTTGGCCATGCGCCGGTCAGCGGTCAGATGTACAGCTCGATGTCGCCCATTTTTTCGAGCAACGGCTCAATGTCCGCGGCGGCCTCGAGCTCGCTGGCGTTGGCGGAGGTGTACTCGGTGCCGAGCGGTTTTTCCGCGCGATGTTCCGGTACGTTGTACTCGGGGTGGACGGTGTAAAAAAGTTCCTCCTCGGTCACGCGCTGCATCTCGTATTCGTTGACGAGAGTCTCGTGGAGTTTTTCGCCGGGGCGAATGCCGGTAACGCTGATCGGGTGTTCGGCACCCTTGGGGCTGAACTTACGGCGGACGGCGTCGGCAAGTGTCTCGATGGTGCAGGCCGGGGCCTTGCGGACGAAAATCTCGCCGCCGATCGCGTGCTTCATCGCGTGCAAGACCAGCCCGACTGACTGGTCGAGCGTGAGCAGGAAGCGCGTCATCTCCGGCACTGTGATGGTAAGCGGTTCGTCGCTCTCGATCTGTCGCTTGAACAGCGGGATGACCGAGCCGCGGCTGCCCATGACGTTGCCGTAACGCACGCAGCAGAATTTTGTTTCGCCACCCTTGAGATTTTGGCTGCAGATGAGCTTCTCCATCATCGCCTTGCTGGTGCCCATGGCGTTGAGCGGCTTGACGGCCTTGTCTGTGCTGAGCGCGACGAACACCTTCACCCCGGCGGCCTTGGCGGTGCGGCAGGCGTTTTGCGAGCCAAGCACGTTGGTCTTGTATGCCTCGAACGGATACGTCTCGCAGGACGGCACGTGCTTGAGGGCGGCGGCGTGGAAAACGAGGTCGATCCCGTCCATGGCCTCCTCGAGCCGGGCTTCCTCACGTACGTCGCCAACGACATACTCGAACTGCGGGAATGCCTGATGCATCTCCCACTGTTTTTTCTCGTCGCGACTGAAGATGCGAACCTTGGCCGGCGATTGCTTGAGCAGGTGTGCGGCGACCCGATTCCCGAAGGAGCCGGTGCCGCCGGTGATCAAAATGTTGGATCCGGAGATGTTCATGCCGCAACCCAGCCGAGTCTAGGCTTCCGCCTGCGGATTGGCAATGGACAAGACTTGCATGGTCGGATGGCTGGGGCTAGTATCCCGCTCATGAAAGCCGTACTTGCCGTCACCACGGGGTTGATGAGCCTAGCGTTGCTGCACGCCGAGCCTGAGGCGGACGTGTCGTTGGCCAAGCGCGACGTGGTCGAGCTGGAATTTGAAACGGCCGCTGGGATCGGCTATCAGGCGTACGCGAAAAAGGGGCAGGGCGACTGGAAGCCGCTTGGCCAAGCGATTGTGGGCAACGGTGAGCCGGCCACGCTCACGCACCCGGGCGGGGACACCGGCGTGGAGTTTCGGGTGGAGACATTTGATCTGGCCAAGCCCTTGGCCAAGCCGGCCTCGGCAGCAAACCAGCTGCCGGAGGGGATCGAGTACAAGCTCACCGGCATCTACCGGCTGCGCGGTGGTTACAAGGCATGCGTAGCCAAGGTGGACAGCCGCAACGAACCGGCCCGAACGGCGTACTTCACGCTGGGCGAAGGCGAGAGCGCGGGGGCGATCAAGGTGGTACGAATTGACTCCGGCCGGGGCGTGGCGGACATCGAGGCGCACGGTGTGGCGCTAGCGCTGAGTTTCAGCGGCAATTCGTTCTCGACCACCACCGCCGAAAAGCCGGCCACCGCCGCCAAGGCGCAGGCCGGTCGGCCGACGGTCATCCAGGCACCGCCGAAGGGCAAGGTGTTCATGGCCAAGAACGATCCCTACTACAAGGAGGCACAAAAGGAGGCACAAAAGAAGGCATACACGAATCGTTACTCGCTGCTGGACAAGCCAACAGTGCGCTCGATCAACCGCCACATTCGCAGCCGGCCGCAGTCCATCTTCACTCCGCGCTATTCGTCACAAAATTATTACCCGCGAACCTATTTTCGGCCAACGGTCCGGACGAAGTCCTATCGGGTTCCGAAAAGGTAGGATGACGGCGGATCCATCATCATGAGCGTAACCGCATTTCTCCTGGGCGCACTGGTGCTGCTGGTTGGTGTTGGTGTCGGGCTGTACCTCGCGAAGAGGGATTGACTAGGGAGGGGATCAGTCCTCCCAGTCGATCCGGGCTGCGCCATATTGGCCAAGCGGCAACCAAATCCCACCGCCGTTGTTATCGACGGCATTATCGAGGTTGAACCAGAGGCAGCCCTCAAGCCCAGTCTGGCCAGCGACGCGCAGGGAGGCCGGATCGGAGGTGTCGAACAGGGTGACTCCGCGCCGATTATCCAGCCCGAGTAGGTTGCCACCGATTAGCTTCAGTTGCTGGATGTCCTTCTCTGGCTCGATCTCGTCGAGCAGTGTGAACTTGCCATTCTCGTCGAGGGCAAATGATTGCAGGTAAGGCTGCGTCTCGTACCGCAACACGCCGCCGTCCTCCTTGAGCACCTTGGTGCGCTCGGTGAACGAGAGGAAAAGTGTCCCGTCGCTTTTAACGACGTGCGACTGCGGCCAGGAGTTGGGCTGCTCGATGGAATCCACGAGGTGGGCCTCGAGGCCGTCGTACGAGTTGGCGTCAAACCAGTTGCCGTCCCATTTGCGTTCCTCGGTCCAGTGGGAGCCGTTGGTGTAAAGCAATGCGCCGCCGTGCGACGTGCCGATCAACGACCCCGGAATGGCCACCGCGTCGCGCACGACCGGGTCGGCCGGGTCAGTGTAATCCACGACGTGCAACTCGTAGCGTGTGACCCAGTAACCGCGCGGCTTCGGAATCGGCTCCGGCCTTGGCTTTGGTTTTTCGATCGGCTCGTCCGGGTCTTCCTCCTCCTCTTCATCGTCGTCCTTCGGTTTTTCCTCTTCCTCCTCGGGGGCGATGTATTCGCTGTGCTGACTACTCAGGTAGACGAGGCCATTGTCGTTGAGGATGGCTTCGCTGAAATTCCAGCGGCTGACGTAGCGCCTGCGTTTTTTGTCCTCCTCGTTTTCGTCTTCGTCCTCGACCGAAAGGTTAACGTTTGAGGCCAGAGCCGGCTTGGCCGGATCGGCTACGTCAAAGCAGATCAACTGCCCGGCACCGCCGCCGTAACCGGGCCACCAAATGTCCGGCATACCGCCGATGTCATCCATGATCCATGGCCAACCCCAGTATCGGTGGCCGCCCTTGTTCGACCAAAGCAGCGAGCCGTCGCCCGGCCAGTTGGCCTTGAACTGGTTGTTCCAGCCCATGTGTTCATCAACCAGCGCCACCTCGCTGATGACGGATAATGCCGGCAGCTTCGCCAGATCGACCACCGTGAGGAACAGGTTCGGGTTTGGTTCCGGCTCCGGTTTTTCCTCCCCGTTTTCCTCTCCCTTTTCGGGAACCGGCTTGGGGTTGGCGGCGTGGTAGGACTGGGTTTGGAGCAGGTACAATTTGTCACCGCGAACGGTTGCACCGGAAAGGTAGGCGTTGTGCTCGAGGATCAGACTGCCCAGCGCGTCGTCGGGCTCCGCCTTGGCGGCCACGCGCAAGGAGGGGCCGCGTTGCTCACCAAAATACCAGTTGGAGCCACGCGCCAATTGCAGAAGGTAATCGCCGACCGGGATGATCTGATCCACAAACCAGGCGAGTTCGACCTTGCCTTTGACCACCGGTTTGTCGCGGTTGGTCGCATCGACCGAGAGCAGTTCCTGTCCGGAGATGGACATGATAAAATCCTGATACTCGGTGGCGCGGCGCGGTTGCAGTGCATGCTCAATGACACCGCGTTTTTTCAGCGTCTTTTCGTTAAGGTCTATGATTTGCACCTTTTTGGCGTAGCCAGTTCCTTCGTAGCCCTGGTACGGCACGAGGATCAGCCCGGCGTGCGGCAGCACGGTGAACGCCTTCTCGTCGTACTGTGCTTCACTCCACGACCAGCGGTCGCCCATCGTCACCTTGTCAAACAGCCTCGGTTTGGTCACGTCGCTCACATCGAACAGCGACACGGCTACCCGGCGCTTGTTTTCCGTGTCATCCACGCCGATCGAAACCAGCCGATCGCCCAACGGCTGAATGTAGGTCGACCAGCCCGGCACCTCGAGTTCGCCCTTGATTACCGGCTCGCGCGGGTCGGACAGGTCGACGATCCAGAGCGGGTCGATTCGCTCGTAGGTCACGATGTAAACCCGGTCGGCATCGAAGCGCGTGGCAAACAGCCGCTCGCCCTTGGCCAAGCGCAACTCGCCAAGCGCCTCCGGCTTGTCCGGGTTGGCCAGACTGAAAGTCTCGAGCGTGGTTTCCCACCGCGCGCGGTTGTTGTTTCCGTTGCGGTTGTAAGTCTCGGAAATGACCGTGAGTGTGCCCTTGGCCAACCGCATCTTGAACTTGTCCGCCACCCGGCCGGCGGTGCGGATGGTGGCCGCCTCATTCATCGAGCCGTCCGGCGCGGAGATGTCGATGCAGCGCAGGTCTGTTTTGTAATACTGTTTTGGCACCGCCGTGGAGACGAAGAGAAACTTGTCCGTAGCGTAAATGTCATTATTGTAGCCATTGTAAAACAGCGTGTCGCGGGCGCTTGGCTTCGACGGGTTTTTCACGTCGAACGAGGAGACCTGGGTGCCATGTTCCCAGCGCATTGAAATACTGCCGTTTTTGTTGACGACTTCCGTCTGCCGGTAAACCTGCGAGGCGATGTAGAGGGCAGTGCCGACCAGGCGGCTTTCGCGGATGTACCCCTTCACCGGTACGCTGCCGACAATGGTCGGCGTGTCGTTGCTGACGTTGACGATGATCGCCTGGCTCTCGGCGCTGTTGCCCCACCAGTTGCATCCGTCCCGAGCGAGCAGGATCACGTGGTCGTCCCCCAGCATGTACATCTGTTCGCCGGAGGCCGGCATCGGCAGCATGCCCTTGATGACCGGGTTGGCCTTGTCCGTTAGATCGATCACCTGCAGCCCACGCAGGTTGTTGAAAAAATACAGCTTGTTTTTGTGAAAGCTCCAGATGTCGGACTCGACTACTTCCCGCGATCCGCCTCCATCGACTTCACTCTTTTCGTCGCTGCTGTTGAGGTCGTTTTCGCGGCCTGGCTCCGGGACACCGCCATCCTCGACCATCGCGACGTTCGAGCCGTTTTCAACCTGACCATTGAACTCGGTGGTGCCATTGTAAAAGGCCGCGGGGAGTGTCTCTTTTTCATCGCCGCGAACACGGAGCAGTTCGTTGGACTTGGAGCTGGCGAGCCGGAAAACTAGCAGTCCGCCGGTGCCGTCTACTCGCTTAATGGCGCGCGGTGTCCAGTTGCCACTACCGAGGCGAGGCCTCCCCTCGAGCGTCACTTTCTTGATGCCCTTTGGCACGCGCACGGTGACCACCACTTCGCCTCCGTCAAATTGGATGCTGACAATCTCCGGCCGTACCGGTGCATCCGGGTTTTCCGGTGCCGCCGTGACGGGAATGATGCCCACCAGTAGCGCCAGTATCGCGATTAATGCCGGGATTCCGGCGAGGTTGTTTTTGGAAAAACGGGATCGGCTCATTGTAACGGCTCCGGAAGAGCGCCTCCGAAGCGGAAGCAATAGAAGGAAAATAGACACCCGCCCGGACAAGGTGTCAAGGGGGGAACCTAGTTTGCGAGGTGGATCAGGTACTTCTGAAGACGGTCACGCTCACCGAGGTGCTTCTCCTTTTGGTAAATCTGGTGGAGGTTGGAGCAGATGCGCATCAGGATGCGGCGCGGCGTGGCAGGGGTGAGGAAATCATTCTCAAACCCGTATCCACAGCGTTTCAGCCGCTCGGCACACTCGGCCTGGGTGAGGAAATTCCCGCCGTTGAACGGATCCACGAAAATGGTGAACGTGGGCGATTGCAGGCGAAGGATGAAATGCCCCGGCATGGCGACTCCGACCAGCGGCAGATTCAGCCGTCGCGCCACGAAAAGGTACACAAGGCAGAGGCTGATCGGGTTGCCGAGCCGCCGATCCATCACCCGGTTGAGATAGCTGTTTTGCGGGTCGTAATAGTTCGCCTTGTCGCCTCGGAACCGCTCGCCGCGAAACAGCACCCGGTTGATCGCCATCAGCGTCGCCGGATGACTTTGCTGTGGGTCGCAGGTGTTACAGACCTGCTCGGCGTAATCATCGAGCTTGGTTTGGTATTCGTCCTGATTGTAGAGGGGGAAAACCGTGCGCGTCAGCAGCCAGATGCCTTTCTCGAGATTTAGATTTTCACTGCCGCGTTTGCAGAAGGAGATAAACTCGGCATCCGCACTGCTGCGATCCAACTGGGTGATGAGTTCCCAGGAATGCTGGCGCACGAGCCGGTCGTTGCTGTGCAGTCCGGCGCGCAACCAAGGCCTGACTCCCGTGCCGCAGGTCATCAGAGTCTGGCGGACCGGCTCGAAAACTTCCGGGTCGGGGTCGGACAACAATCGAACCAAGGCCGCCTTGTCCCGGTCGGAAAGAGAGGCCGGCTCCACTTGGGTTGCCAACTGAGCCTGCATAACTTGGTTAGCCAGCAGAGCAGCCAGTTCGTGTGGGGGCAACCTCAATCTATTCACAATCGAGCCGGTTTTATTCACAGGCGTACGACAAAAGCAGGTGTTTTTTTGTTTCCGACCGAGATGTTTTGACCCTGCGCCGCGGTTGGTCTATCAATCCCCGTCCGCAAAGGCGTCACTTGGCCAAACGCTTGGCCAGGCGACCCGGATCGGGCGACGACACATGACGATTACCGGCATCATTCCCGCCCGATACGCCTCTTCGCGTTTCCCCGGAAAACTGCTCGAGCCGCTCGATGGACGGCCGATCCTGCAGCATGTCGTCGAGAAATGCCGCTTGGCCAAGCGCTTGGCTGACGTGATCGTGGCCACCGACGACCAGCGGATCGCTGAAGCGTTGGCGGATATTTGCCGGGTCGAGATGACACGCGAAGATCACCCAAGCGGCACGGATCGTGTGGCGGAGGTTGTCCAGCGCTGCGATTTGGGCGCGGTCGTCAACGTGCAGGGGGATGAGCCGATGATCGATCCGGGTGTGATCGACGCCGTGGCCGCGCGGTTGGATGACAGCGAAATGTCCACCGCCGCCGTGCCGATTCGGCAGCCGGAGGAGTGGGGTGACCCCAACGCGGTGAAAGTCGTTGTCAATGCGTCCGGCCAAGCCCTATATTTCTCGCGGCGTACGATACCGTATTTGCGCGACGCCGCCGATGCTCCAGGCACGGAGCAGTTGGCGGCGTTTCCTTTTTTGAAGCACCTTGGCATTTACGGTTATCGTCGGGAGACGCTGTTGCGGCTGATGGAGTGCCCTGTTTCTCGGCTGGAGGAGGCGGAAAAACTGGAGCAGTTGCGGGCTCTCGATAACGGCATCCCGATCGCCGTTGCGGTGGTGGATCACGACAGCGTGGGCATCGACACCCCGGAGAATCTCGAGCAGGTGCGCAAACAATTTAAGACAGAATCGTGAAACACATTTTTGTGACAGGCGGCGTGGTGAGTTCCCTTGGCAAGGGGCTGACCGCGGCCTCCATCGGCACCCTGCTGGAGCGTCGCGGCCTCAAGGTCACGCTGCAGAAGTTTGATCCCTACCTAAACGTCGATCCCGGTACGATGAGCCCGTTTCAGCACGGCGAGGTGTACGTGCTCGACGACGGGGCGGAGACCGACCTTGACCTCGGCCATTAC
>Ga0115012_10000569_pt1 | contig 20988 bp, 16 predicted proteins | sample TroAtlMetagenome_FD_88706 | JGI IMG/M metagenome (GOLD analysis project Ga0115012, IMG submission 88706) | Marine eukaryotic phytoplankton communities from Atlantic Ocean - Tropical Atlantic ANT10 Metagenome | ecosystem: Environmental > Aquatic > Marine > Oceanic | place: Tropical Atlantic...
CGATGATTTAGTATATGCACCAAAAATTCAAAAATCAGATCGCATTATAGATGATTCTTTTTTTATTAAAAAATCGGTAAAAAATATATATAACTATATTAGAGGTATGTCTCCTCCTGGAATCAAAACAAATATAATTATAGATCAGCAAAAAATACATTCTAATAATATTAGTAACATATTAATGACTAAAAATATTATAATAACGAAAGTCAGTAATTATAAAACAAATCATATTAATGACACAAACCGTAAAGATATTCACCTATTTAGAAGTGATGTAGGTGAAATTCTTATTACCGATGGTATTTCATCATTTAATATTGAAAAAATAAAGCTAGAAAATGGTAAAGAAATTACATATAAGGAGTTTAATAATGGCTTTTTAAAAGGTAAAAATCATACTAATAAAATCTATTTTAAAAAAAGGACTATGGAGAAAGGCGATTAATTATCCAAGTATCTTTGTTTTTTAAATACAAAATTCTATCATGCATTCTATCTTGCCTACCTTGCCAAAATTCAACAGATAAAGGTTGAATTAAATAACCTCCCCAGTTTGGAGGCTTTGGAATAGCTTGATCTTTAAATCTTTTTTCTATTTTTTTAAATTTTAAGTCTAGATCAGCTCTACTATCTATAATTTGACTTTGATCAGATACCCAAGCAGATATTTGGGATCCTCTGGGACGTTTTTCAAAATAATTCACAGATTCAGAATCACTAATTTGTTTAGCCAAACCATTAATACGTATTTGTCTTTGGAAATTTGGCCAAAAAAAAGCAAGTGATACATTATTATTTAAATTAATTTGCTTTGCTTTTAAGCTATTATAATTAGTGAAGAATACAAAACCATCAGATCTGAATTCTTTTAAAAGAACAACTCTACTTTGACAACCATATTTAGTACAATATGTAGAAAGTGTCATCGCAGTTGGCTCAATTATATCATTAACAACCTCATTAAACCACAATTCAAATTGCTTCAAAGGACATGCAAGAAGGTCAGATTTATTTAACGTGTTTAAATTATAATCAATACGGATGTTATCTATTTTTTTCATTACAATAAATTATATAGTTTAAATTTAATATAAAATATTTTATATATTAACGGTATGAAAAAAGAAGTTAAAATAGGCACAATCTTGATATCAAAGCCCTTTATGGAAGATAAAAGATTTGAAAAAACTATTATTCTAATTGTAGAAAATAATGTTGAAGGTATTGTGGGCTTTATTATGAATAAAAATATATCGAATACAATTCCCATAATAACTAACTTATTTCCAAAATATAATATTAATACTAAATACGGGGGGCCCATAGATGATAAGAGTAGATTATTCTTTATACATAAATCTCCTCAATATATTAAAGGTAGCAAAGAGATCAAAGATGGTGTATTCTGGGGAGGAGAATTAGATGATCTAGAAAATGGATTAAAATCCAAAGAAATAAATGAAAAAGAAATTATGTTCTTTATAGGATACACGGGATGGGAAAAAGATCAATTAAAAGATGAAATTGAGGATGGCTCGTGGATATTGCACAATATGGATATAAATGAATTGGATATAAATATGGATTGGTCTAATCTACTAATTACAATTAATAAAGAATATGAAGTATGGGCAACTGCTCCATCAGACTTTCATCTCAACTAAAGATAATTCTCATTTAATAATTTTATAATTTTCTTTGATACATCATTAGAGTAATTATTATTATTTATACTACTCACCCATCTCACACCAGATATAACATTTGTAAAGAAAACTTCATCAGCATTAAAAAGATCTGAAATAGATATAATACACTCTTCAATTATTAAATTTTTATTATTTAATAATATTTTTCTTAAAACGCCATCAACACAACCATGCTCTAAAGCAGTTGTTTTGATTGTGCCATTTTGCACAATAAATAGATTCCCTGAGATAGATTCTACTACACATTTATCCTGATTAATTAAAACACAATCATCATAATCCATATCTCTTGCAAAAATTGAAGCTAAAACATTTACAATTTTATTATTACTTTTTATGTTACCAATGGTATGTTTAGGTAAAAAGTTATCCTTATATAATCCTGCTATTAAACCAGGATGATTGATTTGATACTTGTGTGAATTTAGTGTCATGGATTCAATAATAAAATTCACATCATTATAATCTGGTGAATAATAACCACCTGCCTTCCTAAAGAAAGATATTCTAATACGAGCGCTATAATTATTTAAACTATTCTTTATTAATAATTCTTGAATTAATGATTGTAAAGACTCCATGCTGAATGTAGGAGGTGTATTCATTTTAAGAATACAAAATGAAGCAGCGATTCTAAAATAGTGTTCTTCAAAAAAAAACGGAACGCCTTTATAACATTTTATTGTTTCAAAAAAAGAATCTCCATATTGAAAACCTCTATTATTGATTTTTAAAGAAAAATCATTTTTTTTGAAAAATTGTCCATTATAACATATACTATCCATTCCTGATCATTTTTATATGTGGAATATCATCCTCTAAATATTCTTTTCCCTCAACAGTAAAATTAAATTCCTGATAAAATTCAACCAAATATAATTGAGCAGACATAACAATAATTTGATGATCAGTGCTAAAAATATTAATTGCTTTTTTCATAAGTTCACGACCAATACTTTTACCCCTGTATTCTTTTTTCACCAATATCCGACCAAAAGAAAGATGCTTATAAATATATCTTGGTGGAACTATTCTCATATATGCGACTAATCTTTCATTAAAATACCCTAATAAATGATTAGAATATTGATCAATATTATCTGCATCTAAATAATTGCAATGTTGTTCAATAATAAATACTTCCTGTCTAATTTTTAAGATATCATATAATAAATCTCTTGACAAATTATTATAATGTACAAGTTCCCAATTAATCATATTAAACCTGTTTTAAGTGCATCGTGTATCATCTTGTAGCATTCTGCATTAAGTTGTAAAGGGTCATCATCTTTTTTTACATATAATAGGTCGAAAACTGTAATTTTTATTTTCCCTGGAATCACCTTCATAGTTTTAGATGAAAATCGTTTTCCAGCGTTTAAAAAAGCAATTGGCACGATCGGTATAGTTTTATCTACTGCTAATCTAAATGCTCCATTTCTAAATGGATTTAATAATTTTTCTTTATTAAAACCATATGGATTAGGTGCCGACTCATCACCATTATTTCTCCATCCTCCTTCTGGGAATAAGATAATAGAAAAACCATTATCAATTGACTCTTTCATTAATTCATATGCTTTATTTCTAGATTCTTTATCTTCTCTTTTCACAGGAATCTGACCGGAGTATCTTGCAAACAAACCAACTAAAGGCCAGTCAAACACTTCTGCTTTACCTAAATATTTAATTTTATGGGGAATAAGAGAAGCTATAATAATAACATCTAAATAAGATTTATGATTAGCAATATATACACATGGTTCATTATGAGTAAAAGGAAAAGATCCTATAACCTCTTTTCTCATGCCATATAAGAATAATAATAAATTTCCAATATAATAATTGTAACGAACAAAAATTTCTTTTCCCCTTTTACCGAAAACAAAAACTAGAATTAAGTTAATAGGTAAAAAAATTACAAAAACTAGGAAAGTAGCAAAGAAGCACCAATAAGTCCAAATATTAATTAATATATTCATGTAAATAAGTTTTGTTCAAATATAAACATCTGTTCATATTATTTTAATATTCTATTGTTTTATATTTGCAGCTAATGAAAATAGGATTCCATACATTAGGTTGTAAATTAAATTTTTCTGAAACATCATTTATTGCGAATGATGTAAAGAAAGATGGATTTGAGCAGGTAGATTTTAATCAAAATGCCGATATATATGTAATAAACACATGCAGTGTAACACAAAATGCAAATAAAGAATGTCAATACTTAGTTAGAAGAGTTTTAAAGTTAAATCCAGATGCAAGAATCGTTATCATGGGATGCTACGCTCAATTAAAACCTAAAGAAATTGCTAAAATAAAAGGAGTTGATTTAGTCCTTGGTAATAATGAAAAATTTAAACTAAAAAAATACCTAACTGATTTACATAAATTGAATTACACTAGAATTATACATAAATCACCAGATAAATTAAATGATTTTGAAACCGCCTTTTCATTTGGTGACAGAACTCGATCTTTTCTCAAGATCCAAGATGGGTGTAATTATAAGTGTTCATTCTGCACGATACCATTAGCAAGAGGAAAAAGTCGCAGTGATGCAGTTGAAAATATTATTAAAAAAATAAAAAATCTAAAAAAGGAAGGTGTAAAAGAAATTGTATTAACTGGCGTAAATGTAGGAGATTTTAAAACAAGTAAGAATGAAAAACTGATTGTATTATTACAAAAAATAAATAAAATAAGTGATATCCGAATTCGACTTTCATCAATTGAGCCTAATTTAATTACTGATGATATTATTAATTTATTTGCTGAGTCTACAGTTTTACTTCCACACTTCCATATACCTCTTCAGTCAGGAAGTGACACAATATTAAAATTAATGCAAAGGAGATACTTGACAAAGGACTATAAAGATATTATAGAAAAAATTAATACTAAAATCCCATCTGCATCCATTGGTATTGATGTAATTGTAGGTTTTCCAGGAGAAACTGATTTATATTTTAATGAAACTGTCTCTTTTTTAAAAAAGATTAATTTTGCATATCTACATGTTTTTTCCTACTCCGAAAGAGAAAATACAAAAGCTATTAACATGCCAGAATCAACTCCTATAGCAACTAGAAAATATCGCAGCAAAATACTCAGAAATTTATCTGATAAAAAGAAGAATGTTTTCTATCAAAAAAACATAGGTTTAATAAAAGAAGTCTTATTTGAAAATGAAGTATCTGATGGCTACATATATGGTTTCTCAGAAAATTATATCAAAATTAAATCTAAGTATAGACCCCACTTAAAAAATAAATTAAAAAAAGTTGAAATTAATAGTATCGAATATAATAATGTAACCTGTGCAACAGGAAAATTAATTGAAGAAAGATTATGACATATCCAACAATTAGTCATCTTATTGAACAAATAACTGGAATATTTATTCCACTCCCAATCCAAACATTTGGTTTTTTTATAGTCTCTGCATTCATAGCTGCGCAATATTTTATAAAAAAAGAATTTATAAGACTGGAAAATAAAGGCACTCTAAGTAGAGTTAAAATTTCAAGTAAAGAAAATTACATTCAATCTATCCTAGATTATACATTTAATGGCTCAATGAGCTTTTTAATTGGATATAAACTAATTTATATCATTCAAAACTATAATAGTTTCGCCACAAATCCTCAAGAAATTTTATTATCTAAAAATGGAAGTTTATTTCTTGGTCTATGTTTTTTTATAGTAACAATTATATATATATATTCTAATAATAAAAAAGAAAAGGAAATAAGAATCAAGGATATTTTACCATCTGAAATCTCTTGGAATTTTATATTTATAGCAGGTCTAAGTGGAATTATAGGTGCTAAATTATTTTCTGTTTTTGAAGATATAGATTATTTAATTGCTAATCCATTGGAGGCATTATTTTCTTTTAGTGGATTGACTTTTTATGGTGGGTTTATTTTTGGAACAATAGCAGTTATTTTATATGGGAGAAAATATAATATTAAAATTCAACACCTAGCTGATACATTTGCACCATCTCTAATCTTAGCATATGGTATAGGTAGAATGGGCTGTCATTTTTCAGGAGATGGAGATTGGGGTATCGTATCAAATATGAATATAAAACCTAGCTTTATTCCTGATGCTATGTGGGGGTATAATTTTCCACATAACGTAATAGAGGCAGGAGAAAAAATTGAAGGATGTGTTGGAATGTATTGTAATCAATTACCATATCTTGTATACCCTACATCTCTATATGAATCTATATTTGGATTATTAGCATTCTACTTTTTATATAATATCCGCAAACATATTCAAATTCCCGGTATCTTATTTTGTATATATTTAATTCTAAATGGTGTGGAAAGATTTTTAATCGAGACAATTCGTGTGACGGAAAAATATTATCTATTTGGCATACATCTTACGCAAGCACAAATTATAGCGATTTTAATCATAATTATTGGTATAGTCAGTATACTATATTTAAAAAACAAAAACCATGAACCTATCTACAAGTAAAAGCCTTATTCTTTTACACTTTATTATAGTTATTTGGGGATTCACAGGAATTTTAGGGAAATTAATTAATTTAAATTCTGATGCTATCGTATGGAACAGAATGACAATATCATTTATAGTTCTTTTATTTATTCAATTAATTCAGAATAAATTTAAAATAGTGAGTCTGAAAAATTTACTTAAATACTCTTTAATTGGATTACTAATTGCAATACACTGGATATGTTTTTTTGAATCAATTAAACTTTCAACTGTATCACTCGCGTTAATATGCCTCTCAAGTGTTTCTCTGTTTACAGCTATATTGGATCCCATTATTAAAAAGAAAAAAATACTAGGATATGAGGTATTATTATCTCTATTGGTAATTCTCGGAATTTGTATAGTTTTTAAGTATGAATCTCTATACTATCAAGCTATTATATTGTCTATTTTATCTGCATTTTTTGCAGCATTATTTACTATTTTTAACCATCAACTAATCAACTCAAATCATCAAGCAATAACTATAACGATATGGGAAATGTTTGGAGGCGCATTAGGTATGACATTATATATGTTAATAAGAAAAGATTTTAATAAATCAATACTACCAATAGAAACTGATTTGATTTACATATTAATACTGGCATTAATCTGTACAGGTTTTGCTTTCTATGCAAGCATTGAAGTGATGAAAAAAATCACACCATTTACAACTAATCTCAGTGTTAACTTAGAGCCAATTTATGCTATAATACTAGCTATTATATTTTTTGGAGAAGAAGAAAAAATGACATCTGGTTTTTATGTAGGTGCTGCTATTATTTTGTCTAGCATTATACTAAATACAATTATAAAACAAAGAAGAGATAGATTTTATAGAAAATATAAGTAATAATATATTCATTATATTTACTCTAAAATTCTGAATACTAAATATGAAAAATCTATTATTTATAGTTATCATCCTGATTTCACCTACTTTAATTGCACAATGTGTATCTGGAAATTGTGATAATGGCTACGGAGTAAAAAAATATAAAGATGGAACTATGTATGTAGGTGAATGGTGGAATGGTCAAGCAAGTGGACAAGGAACCGTAATTTGGCCAGATGGATCAATATATGTTGGTGAATTTATTAAAGGACTCTATAGCGGAGAGGGAACATTATTAACAGAAAAAAAATTTTATGTTGGTGAATTCCATAAAAATTTACCAAATGGATCTGGCAGCATGTTCATGAATGAGGGTGTTTACGTTGGTGAATTTAAAAAAGGTGAAATGAGCGGAAAAGGGTTTTTTCAACATAGAGATGGCACTATAGAAGAATCATTATGGGAAGAAGGAAAACCAGTTGGTAGTGTTTTTATAAAAAGAGAAAACTACATCCTGAGAAAGGAATAATTCATTCTTACTCAACTAAAATAAATGATTTATGATAAGATTCTTTATCTGTTGTGATCGAACAATTATATATACCTTTAGCTAAATCAGTTACATCAAGTAAAAATACACCTTGCATAAAAAAATCTTTATTCATACTTTTAATTTTCTTACCAGTAAAATCCGTTATTAAAATTTCAATGTCTGAAGTTGAAGCAAGCTCTACATCTATGTTTAAATAATTATTAGCCGGGTTTGGATATATTTCTATAACTGGATCCACTAAATTGTCTAATGTTCCAGTAGCCCAATCTTCAATCCTAAAATAATCAGTAATCTCTGTGCCAAAATCATCTTGATAATACTTAAAAAATCCACCTGGAACAGATTTTAAACGAGCATAACCTGAGCCATCATTATTAGCCCACCAAGATAATCCATCCTCATTATTGTATGAACTACCTCCAGTGTCAAGTATTTGAAATTTATAACAACCTGGAGACAATATCATAGTATCCTTATAAAGTGTATTGGCTGACATACCAGATTTAGAAAAAATTAAATTTCCTTCATTATCTCTCAGTTCATAACTACTTTCGTTAGGAACATTATTTGTTTTAAACCATATAGCAAAAACTTCTGGATATACATCTACAAACTCATAATTAGAATATAGTATATCATTTACATTATGATCATCATCTATACCATTAGGTAAATGTATTCTAGCATAGAATTGAGATTCTTCTTCGAAATCACACCAATCCATTAATGGTAATTCAATGGTTGCTGACTGATCAAATGATAAAGAACCAGTCCAATTATATGTATTAACATTACAATTATCAAATCCATAATCAATGGTAGCGCTTGTTAGTAGTTCGCTACCTTGATTCTTAATTTTAACTATTGGATTAGAACATGTAGGATTAAACCTAAAGTATTCTTGTTTAATAGAGGGAGCAATAATATCTTCCATTACAGCATCTGTATTAAAATTTGGACTACTATAAGTAATTAATTGAACATCATATATATAGCTAGCTTCTGATGGGTTCCAATTGGGTTTGTCAATATCAAAATCTAATAAATTTTCTTCTCCAGAGATAACGTAATCTGTTAATTCGTGTTTTCTAGTTATTGCCTTATCACCAGGACACCAATTAGCTCGATCATAGATCCATGTGCCTCCTTGTGGATATAGTGCAACTTCTCCACAATCATCTCTCCAAATTTCCTGAGTATATAATATATCATCATCTAGTTCAATAAAATAATTAACCCCATCAGTAAATTCACCATCCTGCCCATGTCCACTAATGGTAACTCGCATAGCAGAATTTTCTGCCTCATCGGGGATTAAAATTAAAGTATCCTCTAAAATATCGCTGATGCTTGAGTAAGGACTACTACCAGACCATAAATTTTGAACATCAATAACGTCTCTTGGAGGTATACCTTCAATAAATTCGAAATCTAATGTAACATTGAATCCTGTTGACCACCCACCATAAAAAGCTCGCATTTTTACAGAGTCAACAAGTAAATGTGCAAAATCTGTTACATCATAAGTATAACGTTGAACCCAATTAGGAGAAAACCCCTCAGTACCATTGCCTTGCATATAAGTTCCATATGGAGTCACTACATTAGCTAATGTCTGAGAATTAACAAAAATTGAATTACCGTTATCATCCTCATCTCCACTATCATCTAAAATAATAATTTTAGTAGTATAATCCCATCCACTACAACCACTTGATGAACATCGCATATCATAATGCATCAGTATTTGTCTATATGATGTGGTGTTATCTGGAAATACTCCCCAAGCATCATAATTGCCATACCAATCCATATCAACATAGTTATGTGCTTGGACAAAAGTTGTATCTTCTTGAGCTGAATTGAAGCTAAAACAAAATAAAGAAATGATAATAAGTATATATTTATTCATGAATAAAGTCTTTTTATATATTTGATGATATATCTAAATTTAGTAAAAATTATTTACTTTTAATTACTATAAGATGGAACAAAAAACAAATAATTTATCCGGTTTAATTACATTAGTCACAGTTTTCTTTTTTTGGGGATTTATAGCTGCATCTAATGGTGTTTTTATACCATTTTGCAAGGATTACTTCAGTTTAACCCAATTTCAATCTCAGTTAATTGATAGCGCATTTTATGGAGCATATTACTTTGGTGCTTTATTCTTGTTTTTATATTCATCGAATACTAATAAGGATTTAATAAACAAATGGGGATATAAAAAAACTATAATATATGGATTATTAATATCGGTTCTAGGTGCAATAGTTATGATACCTGCTATAAATACTGGATCATTTAATTTAATACTATTATCACTTTTTATATTAGCGTTGGGGTTTTGTTTACAACAAACATCCGCTAATCCTTTTACTATATCCCTGGGTCCACCAGAAACAGGTGCTCATAGACTAAATCTAGCTGGTGGTATTAATTCATTAGGCACCACAATTGGACCAATAGTTCTAAGCATAATGCTATTTGGAGGAATAACGAGTAGTCATACTAATATTCAAAATATTAATATTTTATATACTTTAGTTGCTATATTATTTTTATCACTAGCATGTTTTTTACAGTATTCCACCAGACTACCTAATATTAAAAACAGTAGTTCAGTTGATTCTGCTCCAAAAGCAACTACACTACTTATTAAATTAACATTAACAATAATATTTTTAACATGCTTAAGCCTATTCAAATTCATACAAAAAAATGATTTCTTAAGTATGATGGTCTTATTAGTACTTGTTTTACTGATCATTGTAATTATCACAAGACCTCTGTTAATCAAAAATAAAAAATTAAAGGATTGGGGAGCAATGAAATACCCACAACTAACAATGGGTATGTTGGCTATTTTTAGCTATGTGGGAGTAGAAGTTACAATTCAAAGTAACCTTGGAGCTCTATTGAAAACAAATGATTTTGGTAGTATAAGCGAATCAAATAATTCTCATTTTATCGCAATGTACTGGGGAAGTTTAATGATCGGGAGATGGCTAGGAGCAATTACTATATTTAATCCATCTAAATTGATCAAAAATATATTATTTATTATTATTCCATATGTTGCATTTTTACTGATTCTTTTCTTTATTAATTTAAGAGGTAGTGATATTCAAGCATTAAAATTATTTTCAATTTGTATTATTATCCAAATTCTTGGTTTTTTATTAGGAAAAGAGAAACCTATCAAAACATTATTTATTTTTAGTGTGTTAGCAATAATAGCAATGCTATATGGTCTATTTAATACTGGAATTGTTAGTGTTTATGCATTTTTAAGTGGAGGGTTATTTTGTTCAATTATGTGGCCATGCATATTCTCATTAAGTATTGCTGGACTTAAAAAATATACTTCACAGGGTTCTTCCTTACTAATTATGATGATTTTAGGAGGAGCTATTATACCACCGATTCAGGGTAAAATTGCAGATATCTGGAATATTCATTCTTCTTATATAATTACTATCTTTTGCTTTGTATATATCGCATACTTTGCACTTAAAGTAAAGTCAATACTAAAAAAACAAAAAATTAACTATGAAGAAAAATTTGAATAATAAGTATATAGTATTTGATCAAATAATATGGATAACTTTGGATTAATAATTAATACATGAAATTTATATATATATTAATATTACTACCAACTATAACAATAAGTCAGTTAACGGTTGTTAATCCAGGTCTTGAGGGAGATCCTGGGCAAGGAATAACTCCAGCACCTTGGCAGAATTGCATGCCTTTTGGTTTTTATGTTGATCCATATGGGGAATATGCTACTCCTGATACTCATCCAGACTTTCCTCCTATATATGAAATTATACTCGCACCAAGTGAAGGGGATTCATATATTGGTTTCGGAGAAATAACACCTTATTTTGGTATTCCTGGACTAACCACATTTCAAGAAGGATTTAGTCAAGAATTAAGTAGTCCTATGGAGGCAAATAATTGTCCATATATTTTTACAATTGATTTAGCAAATGGACTCACTCCAGATCCTTGGAATTCAATTGGTATTGAAACTACCATTGGAGAAGTAAAAGTATTTGGTGGATTTGATGTGTGTTCAGAGGAAGAGTTACTCTGGGAATCAGGCCCCATAACAAATGAAGAGTGGCAAACCTATATAGTAGAATTTATACCAAGTAATAATTATACTCATATTTTATTTGAAGCATTTAAAGCTGATAAAAATGCAGAATGTGGTTATATTTTAGCTGACAATATTAGTCCTATTACCAATACTCCTCCTTTATCTGATGCAGGTGAAGACCAGGAAGTTTGTGAAAGTTTTACATATCTTAATGCTAATATTCTTGGTCAAAATGAAATAGGAACCTGGAGTGTCATTACTGGAAATGGTGAATTTACTGATGCAAACAATCCAAATACTGAAGTTAGCAATCTTGATTCTGGTGAAAATATCTTTCAATGGAGTGTTGCAGCTAATTGTGCAGATGATATTGGTATAAGTGAAGTTATTATCAATGTTATTACATTATCTGCTCCATATGCGGGTTCAGATCAAGAGATATGTGAAGATTTCACATATCTCAATGCCAATAATCCCGAAACAGAAGAAACAGGAACATGGACAATGATAGCAGGAAATGGAAATATTCAAAATATAAATGACCCAAATACATTAGTTACTAATCTTTCAGAGGGAACCAATATATTTGAATGGTCTTTATATTCTGAATTATGTGACACACTAAGTGACCAGATAATTATTAATTACATAATCTCTGAACCATATTCGAATGCTGGTCCAGACCTATATATATGTGATACCGAATTAATATTAGATGCCAACGCACCTAATACCAACGAGAATGGTATATGGACAACTGTTTCTGGTTCTGCAATTTTTGATAATGTAAATAACCCAAATACTACGGTCACTAACCTGTCTATCGGGGAAAATATTTTTGAATGGAGCATCTCTGACCCTTGTACATCTATTTCAAGTCAAATTAATGTACAAGTGGAAATAATGGAGATCATAATAGATGAAGTATCCAACTACAATGAATCTAATATTTCATGTAATGGATTTAATGATGGTTTTATTGAATTATCCACAACAGGTGGTTATCCACCATTTAATTATAATTGGAGCGGTCCAGATAACTTTATGAGCAATAATGCAAATATTAATAGCCTTTCGGCAGGCTTATATAATTGTGTAATTACTGACTCATTAGAGTGTGAATCAACAATTTCAATTAATTTAGATGAGCCTAGTATATTGGAAATTGAATTAATTGACATGAATGACTTAGACTGTTATGAAGATGCTAACATAAGTATTAATACTTCAGGTGGAACAGGAAATCTAGAGGGAGTAATAAATACAAGTTGGCAAGAAACTGCAAACTTTATTATTAATAATGAAGACATATTGACTCTAGATCAAGATGATTTTGAGGAATGGGAAGGATTAATAAATATAACAATCGTAGATCAAAATGGATGCTCTACATCATTAGAAGACATATTCATTCAATCATGGAATGATCCGATTGCTGATTTCATAATGTCTACTGATAACACAGGTCTATTACAAACTATTGAATTCACCGATTCTTCCTTAACAGATGCTACAATAATTAATTGGTTGTGGGATTTTGGAGACGGCAGTATAACAAATGAGCAAAATCCAAACCATTTATATAACGATGCAGGACAATATAATATATGTTTAAATATTGAAGATGAAAATGGTTGTGAATCAGAAAAATGTGCATTGATTAATATATATAATAATATTTATGTTTATATACCTAATGTTTTTACAACTAATGAGGATAATGTAAATGATGTTTTTCTTCCGAGTTTAAATGGTATAGTAAAAGAATCATATAGAATGTTGATCTATGACAGATGGGGTAAATTAATTTTCTCTACAAATAATTACCAAGAAGGATGGGACGGAACATCTAATGGAAAAATGATTAATCAAGGTGTTTACTCATATAAAATATCTTATTCTCAACCTAATGGTCAGGAAAAACAACATATTGGAAAAGTTACATTGGTGAAATAAAAAACCCGCATAAGAGGTAAGAAGAAATTCAAAATAAAAACGATAACCTAGTTGTAATAATTCGGTAATTCTGCAATCTAATTAGACCAGACCCGCCCTAGCTATCACAAACAAAAAGTAAATTATATGAGTGTTAATTTCTCGAACATAATCTTATGCGGGGGAAATCAATTTAAGAATTATTTATTTTTTAAACAAATTAAATATATTATTGCAATAATAAAATAAGACAAATGGATACTGAACATATAATAAAAGAACTTGTAGATTTGTTAGGATACGTTAAAGACAACCTAGATAATCAATGTTGTCAAACATTAATGGACGCAGATGATATATCAGCAAAAATAGAAAACAAATTAAAGGAACTGAATTTATAATATTTTCTAAATATAGAAATCATCAAAATTATTTCCTAAACTATATTGTTAGTATTATTTCATTAAATGAGAAGGCAAACTAATACTTGAATCTCCACTTATTACGGAATCTAGATATCTTTTCATTGCTAAACTTTCTTTATCCATCTCTAATTGATAGTAAATTTGTTTTAATGTCTGAATAATAATCTCATCTTTGGGTTGTAGGACAAGTACTTGTTCTAAGCTTGGTAATGCTTTAAGACGTAAGTTTTTGATTTTAACAGATAAATTATTGTATTTTTTTTGAGATGCATTAATAGGTAAACTATTCTTTTTTTCAATATAAATATTGGCTTCATCTAAATATATAGCTGCTAAATTATTATGCGCATCTACTAAATTTTTATCTAATGATATTGATTTTTCATAATTAGCAATTGCTTTATTAATATCACCTAAACTAGCATACGTAGAGCCTAAAACGAAATATAACATAGCGTTCGTTGAATCTTTTTGAACCGCCTCATCTAAACTATTTAGCAATGATGCATTATCGCCTGTAGAAATGTAATAATTCACCTCTTCAAAAATAATGTCTTGAGACTGTGGTAATGCCAATCTTGCTTTATTAATAATATTCAATTGTCCCTCCAAGTCGCCAATAGATTCGTAAGCCTTAATTAATGTAATATGATAAATAGTGCTGTCTGGAGCCATTTCTACAAGTTTTGAAGACCACTTAATAGACTCTTGATACATTTCTGCATTTTTAGCAGAAAGAGCAGCTGCATATATTGTGTTCAAATCAATACTATTGATAGATGATGACTCTTGTATATTGATAGCAGATGTGAAGTTTTTCAGAGCTAAATTATATTTTTTACTTTGATAATACTCGTATGCAGCAACACTATAATTATTAGCACACATATTCAATTGACTAATTGATTTCTTAGAAAAAGAAGAATTTAACGCCGCATCTTGTAAAAAAGATTCCGTAGCGACATCTAAAAAGTTCATTCTTGAATCGTTAAGAGTATCTACTTGAAATTGACGGAAGTATATTAATCCTTTATAATGATAATATTTAGCCATCTTTTTAGCCTTTAGAATTGCTCCAGAATCAATTTTATCAGTTGCTTTATCAATAGCCATTTTAGCATTATTTAAATCATTTTTTTGAAATGAAATAATCGCACTGGTTAAATCTTGATTTTGTGCAAAAATATTCAGAGAACAAACAATAAAAACATAAAAACTTATTTTTTTCATTAAACTATTTTTTTTAAAAATTATAAAATATATTATTCATCTATAGGATTAATTTCTGGTGTGTTTGTGTTCATGTTTTCCTCAAGACCATTATCTGAAGGATTTTCAGAAACACTCTCCTCATTCTGATTTACTTTTTCGTCAACAATATCATCGGAAACACTATCCTCATTTTCATCAATTTCTACCTTAGCAACTGAAGAAATTTGATCACTTTCTTTAAGATTAATTAATTTCACTCCCTGTGTAGCTCGACCCATAACTCGCATTGTTTCTACATTCATTCTAATCATAACACCACTTTTATTGATGATCATTAAACCATCTTCATCAATTACATTTTTAATAGCAATTAATTTTCCTGTTTTTGAGGTGATATTAATAGTTTTAACACCCTTTCCACCTCTGTTGGTGATTCTGTATGCATCAATATCTGATCGTTTTCCATAACCGTTTTCTGACACAACCAAAACATGGGATTCTAAGTTATTAACACATATCATTCCTACAACTTTATCTTTATCATTAGATAACATAATGCCTCTAACACCAGATGCACCTCTACCCATTGCTCTCACTTTGGCCTCATGAAATCTAATCGCTTTTCCAGAACTTGCAGCAATCATAACATCACTATTTCCATCAGTTAAACGAGCTTCTAATAGACTATCTCCCTCTCTTATACCAATTGCATTAATACCATTCTGTCGAGGTCTTGAATACGCTTCTAAACATGTTTTCTTAACAACCCCCTTTTGTGTGCACATAATCACATAGTGGTTATTAAGATATTCTTCATCTTTAAGATCTTTCACATTTAAATAAGCCATTACCTTATCATCACTTGGGAGGTTAATTAAATTTTGTATTGCTCGTCCCTTAGATGTTTTTGACCCCTCAGGTATTTGATATACTCTCATCCAAAAGCATTTACCTGCTTGAGTAAAAAATAACATATAATTATGATTAGTAGCTACGAAAATATGTTCGACAAAATCATCATCCCTAGTAGTTACACCTCTGTGCCCTACTCCTCCTCTATTTTGAATGCGATACTCTGAGAGTGGAGTTCTTTTTATATATCCAAAGTGAGATATTGTAATCACAACCTTTTCATCTGGAATCATATCCTCTATTGTTAAATCTCCACCACTATAATCAATCTGAGTTTTTCTTTCATCTCCATATTTTTCCTTAATTTCTAAAATCTCATCTTTGATTAAGCTCATCCTCATAGTTTTATCATTTAATAAATTATTTAAATGAGTAATAAGTTTCATCAATTCGGCATGTTCTTCTTTTAGTTTATTTACTTCAAGACCAGTTAACTTTTGCAATCTTAAATCTAATATGGCCTTACTTTGTATTTCAGATAAATCAAATTTCGCAATTAATCCATTTTTTGCTTCTTCTGGTGTTTTAGAACCTCTAATAAGCGCAATTACTGCATCAAGGTTATCTAATGCAATAAGTAATCCTTCTAAAATATGAGCTCTTTTTTCAGCCTGTTTTAAATCAAACTTTGTTCTTCTTACCACTACATCATGTCTATGAGTGATAAAATACTCAACTAATTGCTTGACATTTAATAACATTGGTCTACCATTAACTAAAGCAATATTATTGACACTAAAAGATGTTTGTAATTGAGTATACTTATACAACTGATTTAATACAATATTTGGGATTGCATCTCGCTTTAACATATAAACAATACGCATACCATTTCTATCTGACTCATCTCGTATATCAGAAATCCCTTCTAATTTCTTAGAGTTTACTAAATCTGCTGTTTTAGCGATCATATCGGCCTTATTCACTTGATACGGTAGCTCAGTAACAATGATAATGTCTCGTCCATTTTTCTCTTCAAAATTAACTTTAGCTCTCATCACAACTCTTCCACGACCAGTTTCAAGTGCATCTTTAACGCCAGAATAACCATAAATAATTCCTCCAGTAGGAAAATCTGGTGCCTTAATAAGTTGTATTAAATCAGCAATTTCTATTTCTGGATTATCAATACAGGCACAAACTCCATCTATCACTTCAGTTAAATTATGAGGGGGCATATTAGTTGCCATACCCACAGCTATACCTGATGCACCATTAATTAACAAATTAGGAATACGAGTTGGAAGAACTGTTGGCTCCTTTAATGTGTCATCAAAGTTTAATTGAAAATCAACTGTGTCTTTATCTATATCTGACAACATTTCTTCACTAACTTTTCTTAATCTCGCTTCGGTATATCTCATCGCAGCAGCACTATCACCATCAATAGATCCAAAGTTACCTTGACCATCAACCAATTGATATCTTAGAGACCAATCTTGAGCCATACGTACCATGGAGTCATAAACAGAGGTATCACCATGTGGATGATATTTACCCAAAACCTCACCTACTATTCTAGCTGATTTTTTATATGCCCTATTTGACATAACACCCAACTCGTACATTCCAAATAAAACTCTTCTGTGCACAGGTTTAAAACCATCTCGAACATCTGGCAATGCTCTAGAAACGATGACACTCATTGAATAATCAATGTAGGAAGATTTCATTTCTTCCTCAATATTAATTTTGATAATTTTTTCTCTATCAGACATATTATAAAGATCTATTTTTTAGTTGTATACAAGATAATGTTATTCTACATATATTTATATATAAATAATGAAGTTTTTTTTAAAAATAATAATGCAATAAAATGATAAAAAAAGAAAATAATATTATTTATATTTGAAACTATACAGAGTGACTGATATTATGGAAGAAAATTTATCAAATGAGTTAAAGAATGTAATCGGTTTTAGTAGAGACGAAGCTTTAAGGTTATCAAATAACTACATAGGAACTGAGCACTTTATGCTAGGAATTATTAGATTAAAAAAATCTGGTGCAATTAATTTATTGTCCTCTTTAGGTATAGAAATAAACGAATTGCAGAGCGAAATTGAGGTGTTTGCATCAAGTAAGTCAAATGGAGATATTAATATGTCAAAAACTCAAATTCCCTTAAAAAAAGACGCAGAAAAAGCTTTAAAAACAACATTTTTAGAAGCCCGTGTTTTTAATTCCTCTGTAATTGGCACAACTCATCTCCTATTATGTATATTAAGAAATGATGATGATCCAACTACTAAATGTTTAAATAAGTATAATATCACATACGAAAGAGTAAAAGAAGCGTTCTTGAACCAAGATGATTTTGAAAGTAATTCTTCTTCAGATGATGAATCAAATAACACAAAAAAAGAGCATGCAAAATCATCAATTTCTGAAGGAGAAGATGATGACGCTATATCTAGAGGAAGTCATAAGCAATTTAAGCGTAGTGAATCTAAAAAAAATAAATCAAACACACCAGTACTAGATAATTTTGGTCGTGATTTAACTAAATACGCTGAAGAAGGAAAATTAGACCCAGTAATCGGTAGAGCTAAAGAAATTGAAAGAGTGTCACAAATATTATCAAGAAGAAAAAAAAATAATCCATTATTAATTGGTGAACCTGGAGTTGGCAAATCAGCAATTGCTGAAGGACTGGCAACAAGAATAATAAAGAAAAAAGTTTCGAGAGTCTTATTTAATAAAAGAGTTATTGCTCTTGATGTAGCTTCACTGGTCGCAGGTACAAAATATAGAGGACAGTTTGAAGAGAGGATGAAGGCGGTAATGAATGAACTAGAAAAGAATTCAGATATTATTTTATTTATTGATGAAATTCACACAATTGTAGGCGCAGGTGGATCTACTGGATCTCTTGATGCTTCAAACATGTTTAAACCTGCATTAGCAAGAGGAGACCTACAATGCATTGGTGCTACAACGTTAGATGAATATAGACAACACATTGAAAAAGATGGAGCATTAGAAAGAAGGTTTCAAAAAGTAATTATAGAACCAACATCACCAGAAGAAACAATACAAATATTAAATAATATTAAAGAACGATATGAAGAACATCATAACGTTACTTATTCTGAAGATGCCATCAAAGCATGTGTTAAATTAACGAACAGATATATTACTGATAGATTTCTTCCAGACAAGGCTATTGATGCATTAGATGAAGCTGGATCAAGAGTACATATTACTAATATTAATGTACCACAAAAAATCACCGAATTAGAAGATAAGCTACAATCTATACAGAATGAAAAAAAACAAGTTGTCAAAAAACAAAAATATGAAGAAGCTGCAAGACTAAGAGATAATGAAAGAGAAACAGAATCTATTTTACTTGATGAACAAGTAAAATGGGAAGAAAATATGCGGGAAAATAGAGAAGTTGTGGAAGAGGAAAATGTCTCAGAAGTAATATCTATGATGACAGGCATACCCGTCAAAAGAATCGCACAAACAGAAAGTATGCGATTATCTAGAATGGCGAATGACTTACAAACAAAAATTATTGGTCAAGATGAAGCAGTCAAAAAAATAGTTAAAGCAATTCAAAGAAATAGAGCTGGATTAAAAGATCCAAATAAGCCAATCGGATCATTTATATTTCTAGGACCTACAGGAGTTGGGAAAACACAACTTGCTAAAGAACTAGCAATATATTTATTTGATTCCGAGAATAGCTTAATTAGAGTAGACATGAGTGAATATATGGAAAAATTCTCTATCTCTCGGCTAGTAGGTGCACCTCCTGGATATGTCGGATATGAGGAGGGTGGACAATTAACAGAAAAAGTACGTAGAAAGCCATATTCTATTATCTTACTAGACGAAATTGAAAAGGCACATCCTGATGTATTTAATTTACTATTACAAGCAATGGATGATGGAATAATGACAGATGGATTGGGAAGAAAAATAGACTTTAAGAATACAATTATCATAATGACTTCTAATGTTGGTACTAGGAAATTAAAAGACTTAGGAAAGGGTCTTGGATTTAGCACAAGTGCCAGGAAAGAAAGTCTTGGCAATCAAACAAAAAGTGTAATAGACGCATCACTACAACGTACTTTTGCACCAGAATTTTTGAACCGATTAGATGATGTTATTTTATTTAATCATCTAAGTAAGGATAATATATATGATATTATTGAAATAGAACTTGCAAAAGTAACAACACGTATTCAAGAACTTAATTATAATATCACATTAACAAAAAAAGTAAAAAAGTATCTATGTGAAAAAGGATTTGATGAAAAATTTGGTGCTCGACCTCTAAAGAGAGTGATACAGAAATATATAGAAGATATTCTTGCAGAAGAAATCATTGCCAATAATCTCAAGGAAGGTGATCATATTAAATTAGATATGAAAGATGGAAAAATTGTGATTAAAAACAAGACAAAATAATAGACTCATTATTTCTTTTTAAATATATCTATCAATTCTTGTGAAACACCCGTACTAGAAAAACCCCCATCATGAAATAAATTTTGCATAGTAACTAATTTTGTATAATCAGAAAATAAAGAGATGCAATATTTTGCACAATCTTCTGAACTCGCATTTCCAAGTGGAGATAATTTATTTGCATATTCAAAAAAAGCATCAAATCCAGTAACACCAGATCCAGCAGTTGTCATTGTAGGAGATTGAGAAATAGTATTAATACGAACATTATTACTTTTTCCATAGTGATAACCAAAACTCCTTGCGACAGACTCTAAATATGCCTTATTTTCAGC
>Ga0115012_10000570_pt1 | contig 20978 bp, 14 predicted proteins | sample TroAtlMetagenome_FD_88706 | JGI IMG/M metagenome (GOLD analysis project Ga0115012, IMG submission 88706) | Marine eukaryotic phytoplankton communities from Atlantic Ocean - Tropical Atlantic ANT10 Metagenome | ecosystem: Environmental > Aquatic > Marine > Oceanic | place: Tropical Atlantic...
TCACGAACAGATGCAGGTGTTCATGTTAGGATGAATCTTGGTTCATTTGATCTTCCTGCGGAAAGATGGTCAAGTATAGGAGAGGATAATTTCCTTAGAGCTATTAACGACAGATTACCGGATGATATTTTTGTTTGGGGTGCCTATGCAGTATCTGATGATGTATTTGTTCGAGTTGCAAAACGTCGTGTTTACTACTATCGTCTTCAAGCCTTATCTGGTTGGCCAGTGGATGTATCTCCTGAACGAGTTGCTCGTTGGTGTAGAATTTTTGAAGGAGGACACGATTTTACAAATTTTTGCAGAGTTGAGGAAAATAGGACAACGGTTAGAACCATCCATAGTTGTACTCCTTGGGTTGATTTTTCAGGTAGAGTTGTAGGTTTCCGAATAGAAGCAGAATCTTTCTTATGGAATCAAGTACGTCGGATTGCTTCCGCTTTACATGGCCTTGCTACCAATAAAATTGAATTATCGGATGTAATTCGTGCATTACATCGTCCCAATGAATCAATGGATTTCGGACGTTCTTCTGCCGATTGGCTTATTTTATGGACAATCAATCATTCTGCTTTACCAAGTCTTGATTTAATGCCAATTGATGCAGTAGCTGCTTGGTCAAATCCTCCATTTAGTCGTGAGGAAAGAATGCATGAGCGTTGGCAGGAAATAGCCCGTAGGGAGATTGAATTATTTTTGCAAAGAGGCTGGATTTTGGGCATGACCTCAATTGACGAAGAGATTGAGATCGACGACTGAACCGTCTCTAAGATCTAAAGATTCTCTCAAAAATACATCCGCAATTACTTCTATCACTTCTACATGGCGGGTAAGATCCGGAATCAGAATTGCACAAGGAACCACCTCCGATTCAGAAGCACTAATTTCTGCAACAAATGCGGTTGCTCCTCCAAACGATCTTCCTTCCCTAAGAAATCCTCTTATTCTAAGAGCTTCAACGGAAGAAGTATCAATTTCTGAAACCTTTCCGATTAATTCTTCATCTAGGCCTAAAGTATCAATTCCTGCTTTTTGGCGTAAAGCGATGTAGTTGCTTAAGTCACTATTTTCTACATGGACATTCAATGTACCTGGCCAAGCAGTTGCTCCTAATATTTTTCGAAATTGGTCTTGGTAATGCGGTTGTGACATGAAAATTGCCGCTCGTCCAAGTCCACTAGTGACCGTTCCTGAGAGGCGCATGTAGTAGTGCGAATAGTCGCACCATTTACCTATTCCGTTTGGTTGTTAGAGTAGGAATTCTTCTCCTTCTTTAGAGATTTTCCAACCTGAATCGATTATTCGTTTTGTTTCATCTGATTTAGGATTTAGAAGAGGATTTGTGTGGTTAAAATGAATAAAGTAGATTTCTACCTTCTGACTTTTCTTGTTACCTAACCGTTCTAATGACTCTAACACTGGTGGGTGGGGAACATCATTTTGTCGCCTTAATTCTTTTTTCGACCAAAATGTACCATCAAGTAATACGATATCTACATTTAATGAAATAAACCATTCATGTACTGATTTCTTTGCTACCATGTCTAATGTTTCGTCCCATGAATCATGATCGGGTAGATGGAGTATGGTTTTTTCCGCACCCTCTATTTTGAATGCATGTGTATCTGTCAATTCGTCTCTGTGAGGGACTTGGATTGGAGTAATTCTGAGAGTATCAGAAATTCGAATAGTTTCGTTACTTTTGAATTCACAGGGGGTAAATGTTCCATCGTCGATTAAATTTTTCCACTTTGGGGAATTTTGGATTAGGTCAATCATTGACTGACTCGCATGAACATTTATTCCCTTAGAATTCATTACTTCTTTTCCAAATAATCCTATTCCATCTATGTGTCCTAAATGACCATGTGTCAACCAAATATCTGTAACTTCTTTAGCCGCAATTTTTCTTAGCTGTCGATCTAAATCTCTACTTACATCGATTAAGTGAAACTGTTCTCCATCAATGATTCCTAGAGATGTTGGGGATAGTTGCATGTTTGTCTTTGAATATGTCTCGCAAGTTTTGCAATAACATCCTGGATGAGGTACCCCTCCATCTTGGGCGATTCCTAAGATTATAGCTCTAGTGCTGTGGCCCATAAAACGCCCTCTCCGTCCTTTCGTTTCAAATCAGCGATGAACGGAACCATCATGTTGCAAAGGAACATCGCGGTTGTATGGCCAAGGACCTCGATTGGATGAGAGAGCGATATGCAGAACTTGAAAAATCAGGTTTGAATTGGGAACCGCCCGTTTTAGAATCAGCCAATGCACCTCGAGTATCTATTGATGGGAAGGAGACAATAATGCTGTCAGCAAATAATTATCTTAATCTCTCGACACATCCAAAAGTGGTTGATGCAGCAATAGAAGCAACCAGATTATATGGTGCAGGTAGCGGCTCAGTAAGGGCAATTGCAGGTACTATGGATATTCATTTAGAGGCGGAAAAGGTCGCGGCTGATTTCAAGGGAGTAGAAGCAGCATTGATTTATTCTGCAGGATATACTGCCAATGTTGGATTAATCCCAACTTTGGTTAATGGTAAAGAGGATATTATCATCTCAGATGAACTCAATCATGGTTCAATTATCGATGGGGTTCGATTGACTAAGGCACAACGTGCAGTATATCCTCATAATGATGTTGCCGCATTAGAGGAGGTGTTGAAAGATAATCAAGATTCAAATCGAAAATTAATCATCACAGATGGTGTTTTCAGTATGGACGGGGATATCGCACCATTAGATGAGATAGTCAAAGTTGCAGAGGAATACGATGCAATGGTTTTCGTTGATGATTGTCATGGGGAAGGTGTGCTTGGTGAGGGTCGTGGAATTGTAGCCCATTTCGGCCTTCAAGGACGCGTTGATTTCGAGGTAGGGTCCTATTCTAAGGCAATGGGTGTTCAAGGAGGAATTGTTGCTGGAACTGAACAAATGCGTCTACATGCTCTGAATCATAGCCGTTCCTGGTTACTTTCTGGAAGCCAACCTCCTGGTGTAGCTGCTGCACAAAAGGCTGCAGTGGAAGTCATAATGGATGAGCCAGAACATGTCCAGAGATTATGGGATAATACTCATTATTTCCGCAATGAACTTGAGTCATTAGGATTCGACACAGGTGTTTCTACAACTCCGATTATTCCTGTAATGTGTGGGGAATCATCAACCGCAAAGCGTCTTTCGTCTGTAATGCGTGATTCAGGAGTGATGGTTGGTGCCATAGTTTTCCCCATGGTTTCTAGAGATAAGGCACGGGTTAGAACTCAGATGTCTGCAGGATTAAATCGGGATGATTTGAATCAAGTTCTCTCTGCGTTTGAAAAGGCAGGGAAGTCGATAGGTTTGATTTGATTATTCTTCACTGATTTCATCAATTGCATCTAGAAGATCTTGATCCTCCGACTCTATTTTCTTTCCAACTTCGATTGGCCCTTCCATAGGTTTCAAACCTCTAGCCATTCTATCCAACATTCGCCATCTTGGAGCATAGGAAAGATGAACATATAATGGGCCAGGGGCTAACATCAATACCCAACCAATTTGCTCTGGAATACCTAAAGTGGGCTCTAGAATCGATGCAGTAAATAGGATTAATCCAATAAATGGAATTGGGAATATAAATTTCCTCCGACGATCCAGCCTGAGTGGGATTCGCTTTGTTATTGCAATAATTATTGCACTAAAGCCTCCTAGAATGCCACAAATTAGGATTACTGTTAGGGCAGTAATGGACCATATTCTGAATGAGTCTCCAAGGGTTTCTCCAACGGAAGTTTGCCCCATTATAGTGGGGGCCAATAAAGCTAGAGAAATTAGTAGCCCATAAAATGCTCCAACAAATGTCGGATGGGAAAATGTTAGTGGCCAACGTTGGAAGAACTGACTTAGCGTCCCACCTTGAAACATCTCTCGATGTTCCTCAGGCAAAGCCTCTATTCTCTCACGCCACTCTTCCACGAGTGCTTTTTAATTTCTTACACCCTATGACGGTTACCATCATTCTTCTGAATCAAATGGCAAATGAGTGGATTTCTTACCTTTTCCGAGTATCTCTCTGGCACGCCCCATTTGACCAAATTCAATTTCTACTTGTCCGGGACTTGTGTCCATCCATTCTCTTTCAAGGAGTCCCTCAGCAGAATTTTCACGAATCCTAGCATCTTTGAGAGTCGGGTCTTGTTCAAATTCTTGGGCTCTAGAGAGAATCAGAGATTGATTAATATAAATCTCCATATTTATAGCATCATTATTATTGATTTCAGATCCTAAATTTAGTAATATTTCTTCATCCTCGTCCCTCACCGTCCATCCTCCTGTGATTTGGTTTTGATACAAGGCAATATTTGCAGAATGTGGCAAGGAAATCCATTCTCCAATTACATTCTTTACTCTCGTTTTTGTGCTTTCTCCTTCATCTGCTGGATGCCAAGGATGTCCCTCATCAACTCCTATCATTTGCAATGTCTTTTTAGTAGATTTAGTATGGATAATTTGTTTGAAAACTAAGGCGGTTGGAAAAAAAGATAGAAGTACTAACGCAGTACCAATTGTTTGAAATTGTGGTAAAATTATCAAACCAGAAAAAACCATTACAGCAGTTCCAACTATTTTTGGAATCAGGCCGAATTGACCTAGAATTTCTTTTTGAATTTCTTCAATTTCCCATAGTGGCAATGTTTCTTCCATTATTCTTCCTCGGCTAATTTTCAATGAACTGGGTTCCATGTTCTAACATTGTTGAGGTTCATTATTTGCTTTGATAATGGCGAAGCGCTTGAACCTTCGTTGCAAATTCTTAATTTTCTCACAAATGACGTTCAGGTGCCCGAATTCAGGAGGGGGGTTCAAGAAGGGTTGAGGCCGCATTAGGTCGAGGGTTCTGTGATGGCGGAGCTTCCAGATGGAGTAGTGATTGAACGGCGCAGGGGAGGCCCTGGCGTTCTAGCTCTTCTAATGTTGGATGCTACAAGGTCTAGATTCAATGGACATCTTAGAATCGAAAGAGCATCTGTAGAAGGATTTGTTGGGAATTTAGGTATTTTGGATGGAATGCCAATAATGTCTCTTGCCTGGGATATTCATTCTTCCACTATTGGAGGTAAGGATGCTATGGAAAGATGTCTTCATGAATCAGCAATGGATGACGCTAAAATTTCTGTTCATGATGGAGACCACATACCTGAATCAATGGATTTACATCCTCATTCACGATTATTAAGTTCAGATATCCAAAACCTTGAGGAACAGCCTTGGTGGTCAGATAGACGACACCAAGATTTAGTTTCTTTAGGCCGTACTAAGAGTAGATGGACCAGTATTGAGTCAGAATTTTCTAGAGAAGAGGTTGAATCAATTGAATTAAATGAATCTCATGAAGTTGCAGTTGTATCCGATGGTCCAAGTTTTGGTCCAGGACAGAGTTGGTTGGTAGATGATGAAATTCCAGATAGTGTCTTAGGTATTGCATCTAATTTAGTTTCTCTCGGCCGTCCCCTTCTAGTTTTTAGCCGCCTTCCCCCCGAACGCCTTCGTAGTAGATTTGCAATTCATGAATCCTCATCTGTTAGATTAACTGAGAGGCCTGCCAATCAAGGAGATATTGGTCCAAGTTTGGAAGGCATAATGAGGAGAATAGAAGATTTCTTTTTCGCAAATCCACGTGCTGTTGTCGTAATCGATGGTATTGAATTTTTAATTGGATTACATGGTTTCGATCGTGTGTATGATTTCACAAGAAATTTAACAGATCTTGTTGCTGAATCTGACGATCTTCTCCTTTGTCCAATTGACGGATTAGCTATGTCTCCGCAAGAGAGAGCCTTGTTGCAAAGGGAAATGGAAATGTTGGATACTCATACTGCGGCCTTATGGGGGGGCCAAGGAGCCAAGTTAGCGGGTCATCCATTTATCATTCATGCAATGACTACAGTTGCAGAACCAAGGGTTGTTGCTAAAGATAACACTCCTGAATCATATATCTCAAACAACTTAGGAAATGATGACCTGCCTAAACCGGTTGAAGATATTCGACCAGATATTGGTTCACTAATAGATCAATGGAAATCTGAATCCACAATTGAACCGATTGAGGTGACAGATATTGAAATTGAGGAAACTATCAAAGATGAAACGTTTGAAAAAATACCTTTAGATGAACCCGAAGATTTTGAATTACCAGAATGGGCAATAGAACCCTCATCTAATCGGGAAATAGTTTATTTTTCAGAATCTAAAATTGATGAAAATCATGAGGAAGTTATGGAATCAGAAATTGAAGTACGAAAAGTTCCACTGGCAACTAAATCATCTAGTAAGCCACGTCCAATAAAACAAACTAAAGTCAAGCGTGTTGGGCCGAAATCTGCGACTGTAGATCATAAGCCTAAATCTCGAGTTAGAACAACTAAGCAACCGCAAGAACACGAAATAAGAAATGATGGATTAAGAGATGCTGCTGGACGGTGGCGTGAGATAATTGAAAAAACAAAAGAAGCAAACCCTATGGCTGCAATTCCTAGTAAGGGAAAAGAAATACCTGAATTCCTAGAGATACAAGGCTCAACTACAGACTCAAGTGCAGATATTATTCGTAATTCCAGAGAAATTGATGATGTCTGGATGCCCAAAGGCCTTGAAGAAGCACGTCGTCATGAAATTGTTCATTCAAATTCTAAGAAATCCCATGTTCAAAAAATCAGTCGAGAACCGCCATCTACAGCCAGAGAATTCGCCTCTGCATCTCATAAGCAACGTAGAGATTTTTCGGTTCCAACAAATAGTACAATCCAGTCATCTGAACTCCCTGAAGATTTCTATGACCGTTTAGCACTACTAGTAGAAAAAGGAGAAAATATTGGCGAAATAATGTCGATTGTTGAACGGTCACCTTCTGAAGCCTTACAGATATTGCAAGATATGGAGGATTCTTGATGGGTCGAAAATTATCTGATGCTGTTAGATCAGTTAAAGAAAGACTAGGAGAAGAATCCATGAATACAAATCCTCCATCTCCTTCTCTTGAGCATTATATTCAACGTCGTTCGGGCCCTCGGGGCCTTTCATCTGTAGATGATCTTCTTGGCCGTTCTAATCCCGAAGGAGCCAAAAATAGATTGCTTGGAGAAAACAATGAAAATGATTTCGTTTTAGATGGGATACGCCGTCTTCGAGAAGGCATTCGAGAAGGCCCAATATCGCAGAACATCCCTGGTCGTTTGTTGTGGAGGCAAGTCCTTGATGAGCATAGGGGAGTTGAAATTTCAATTCCTACATTAGATGAAAGTAAAAATCCAGTTCAACCTGCAAGTACTCCTCAATCATTTTCTTGGCCATTAATTCATCAGCCTAGATCGTTCTTTACTTGGTCACGTTGGCATACATCTCCAGAGAATCATGCAGTTGCTAGAGCGGCTGATTTGATAATGGAAGAACCAGGTCATAAATTGAATCCGTTTGTCGTAGTTGGAGGGCCAGGAACCGGAAAAACACATTTCATTTCCGCACTCGGAAACAGTCTTCAGAGTGTGATGCCACATCGTAGTATTTACAGAATTGAGGGTTCTACACTACTTGATTGTCCATCAAACTGCGAAGAAGCATTTAGACAAGCAGGTGCGATATTAGTAGACGATATCGATCAGGTGATTTATCACGGAACAGATGATGCGTTAGGCCGACTTTTGCACATAGCTATTGACCACGGAATTCAGATTGTTTGTACAACTCGTTCATTAGATGTCTTTGATTCTGTTCCTACCAGTAATCTGAGACAGGTATTGACTGGTGCTGCAATTGGCACTTTACAGAATCCTGAGGTACCGACATTAGTTGCCCATCTTAGAAGAAGGAGTATTGCAGAAGGCGTATCAATCGATGAAGAAATATTATTCTGTATTGTTCGCCATTCTCCTACATGGTCTGGTTCATTGAATGCTCTTCAAGTGGTTCTGTCATCAATTTCTGAGGGTTTTGTTCCAGTAGATGATAAGGATGTTTCAATTTTATTAGAGGGCCGTAGCCTTTCACCTAGAACAAATATTCTGAATCATTGGGATCCTGAAAAAGTTGGTAAAAGATTAGTCGAGGAAGTCTTAGATGATGTTTTACCCAAGGGTTTTGATCCTAAAATAGAATTGTCTAATTCTTCTGAGAAAGAATTCTCAGATGAATGGGTCCCTTCGAATCAAGAACTTCCTAATGGTCGTTTGATTTCATCGCCTTCTCGGCCCAGTTCAAAGCCTTCATCTGGAATTTCAAATTCATTAAGTGGGGAAATCAATAGTCGCTTCTTTGATGCTGAAAGTGAATTACATCGACGCAGGTATGCACTTCATGAAATTGAAAGAGAGTTGTCAGGGATTCAAGATCGTATGGCATCAACAACCCCTGGTGATCTTGTTGCTCTTACTGATCGATTGTTGGCTTTAGAGGGACAATTAGAAACAATTTCTGAAACACCTCTTGGTGAAGAAATAGGCTCCATAGTTCCATTCGATCCTTCAGAAATTACTGTTGAAATCCAATACCCTATTCTCAAACCTGCTCCGGGGCAAATTCCTAATCATCAGCATGAAGCATCATCTAGAGGTACAGCTCGCCTAAGAAAGCGTAGAGTCAAGATGCCTGTTTAATCAATTACCATTCTTTGAAACCAAGTTCAGCATATGCATCTGCTTCTACATGTGCACGTATTGTATCTCCGTCGATTAGTATTGCATCAGGGTGAACCAAACCAGGGCAAATTTCGATAGTTTTTCTCCACGAGGGATCATCTTGAATATTCTCCTTCCAAAATGGAAATGCAGAACATTGAGCAGGTTTTACATTATGGATTTTACAACTTTTGTCTTCCTTGATGTATATACAAGTTCTTTTCTCAGTAGTTGACTTGAGTACATAACGCCCATCGTGTGTTTTTCTAGCATCCTTCTCTAACCACTCATCTACTTCTAGATCAAAATTATTTGAAATTCTAGATGCATCTTCTCTAGAAAGATATACTAATCCGTCAGGCTCATCACAACATCTTCCACAGTTTGGGAGACATGTGAAGCGAATTCCTGCCTCCCACCATTCTGGTCGTCTCCGGCCCACATGTTTTCGAATCACTCTCATGGTTCAAACTTCTCGGTAATTTTTCACAGAAATATATCCAAAGGGTTCATCATGGGCAATGGCTGGTTCCAAACTAACACCGAGGGTTGGGCATGAGTGATGAGGATGTTTTGTTTGAAGTCCTTGAGTCTCACTTAGATACTGGAATGCGGGGTATTCCAGTTGGAACATGTCGGACTTCTTTCGTAGATCCGATTGATGGAGTCCACTATGCAGGTTATCCAATTGCTGATCTTGCAAATATTGATCCAGAAGATGCTGCTTTTTTGTTGTTTAATAAGAAGATGCCTAGTGAAAATGAGTCAATAGAGTGGAACGGAAATTTAGCTCAACGTGCTGAAATACCTTCAGGTGCTTTAGATATTTTTGATTCAATTGGAATTGGACAAGGGCACCCAATGGATTGGCTTAGTATGGGTATTATGTCTTTGGCTAGGGCCGAAAGTGAGAATGATATTTTTGCCGATGCAATGAATTTGATTGCTTGGATGCCGGAATTAATGGCCCGTTTATTTATGTCGAGAGGAGGTAGAGGGGGTTTATCTAATCCTTCTAATCCATCATTGGGGATGTCTGGAAATTTCGTTTCAATGTTAGGAATGGAAGGAGAAGAAGCAGTTCGTGCGGAAAGAATTCTTCGTTCATTTTTAGTTTTACATATGGATCATGGAGGAGGTAATCTTTCTACATTTGCGGGTAAAGCGGTTGCATCAAGTCGCTCTAGTCTCTTTGCATCTATTGCTTCGGCCATGAATGCTTTGAGTGGTCCTTTACATGGTCGTGCAAATCAGTCTTGCCTTGAGTTTGTTCAGAAGGTTGGTACTTCTGATCCTGTTGAAGTAGAGGCCTTTGTTAGGGGAGAACTTGCCGCGAAAAGACCGATTTTTGGTTTTGGTCATGCTGTACTTCGAGCGGAAGATCCACGAGCGACAGTCCAGATAAAAATCGGAGAAGAAGTCTGTCCTGAAGACCCATTATTTGCAATAGTAAGAACACTAAGAGAGGTTGCGCCGAAGGTATTGTCTGAGAACCCTAAAATTAGCAACCCGAATGCCAACGTAGATCTTGTTTCAGGCACATTACTCCATAATGCTGGATTTAGAAAACCCGATTACTATACTACTTTCTTTGGTTGGGCTAGAGTCATCGGAATTTCTGCACAAATTGTGGATGAGAGAAATTCTAGAGATGGGAAAGGTGTCCCCATATATCGTCCAAAATATATCGCTCGAGATCAACCAGTTAGGCGATTAGATTAACCTTCTCTGAATGTCTTCCCAGCTCCTCTATGGCCAATGAATCTTGGAATTTCCCAAGGTGGTGAACCTTCATCTGCTTTGATTTCAGGCCACGATAATTTTTCTCCTAATCGATTAATAATTTCTTGTCTTTCTTTTAGATCTAAATTCTCCCACGATGGTCTTTCACATGCGAGATTAAAGAGATACTTTGCATTTTCAATATTTGAATGTCCATTCATTTTTTCTTCTAATTCCTCATTTAATGGTTGAGTGCCAGGTTTCAACCAGCGGGTTTGACCATGAGGTGTGGTGATGATTGTAGGATCCATTAGATCACTCAGAGCTGTAAATCCTCCTGCAATTATGTCTTTTTCAATTTCCATCGGAGTAGGCCATACATGAATAGGAAATCCTCTTCGTTTCTGGTTAAGTTTGTTAAGAGATTTACCTTTGAACGAATATGTTCTTCCAAGATGCAGATATTTCGACCATGAATGGAGATGCTTCAGAGCCAATGGGAGAAGGGGCGCTCCAATTTCACGCCAATGTTCAACCATTCCTACAACAGTTCTCCTTCCATATGAGGGAAGTGCCATTGCTCTTCGGATAGGAGCTGGCCCCCAAGGTCTAATGGAAGGATTGATTGGAGCTGCTGGGAGTTCTATTTTTGATAATCGATGAGCCTCCATTGTTTTAGGATCAAAGGAGTAAATCACAGTATTTCTTTCAGGAATATTTAGTGGAGCCAAATTTTCTTCAATATTTTTCATGATTTTTTTTACATGTTCGGTCATTCCATTTCGACTAAAATAACTCCCTGCAATTTTCGCTCTTGGATGAGGTCGTTTAATCTCAATACACGCAGTAGCACAACCGTCAATCCAATTTGATTTTACTCTAGAGTCCTCAATTAATTCTGAGAAAATATCGAATCCGGCTGCTCGCAAGTCATCTGAATGATTTTGCTCAACATATGGATTCAATCCTTCTTTTTGATCAACGAGTTCAATTTTTGCATTATGGTGTAGCGCTAACTCTCCATCTAGAGTTAGCCTTACATCAAATTCTGAACCGTCTGCGAATGTCATTCCATGGGCAATAGCATCAATACTATTTTGGGAAGGTTGTTTCCATTCACTTTCCATGCTAATACCTCACTCTGACTCATTTAGTTGAACATTTTTTTGGAGAAATCGAGGGTTCCATATTTTTCCCTCTATTTTTATTGGTGGGGATATGAGGACGTTATGTATTTCTTCTGATTCCATTTGTTTTGTAAATGGGTCATTCAACCAACCCTGGAGTCCATGGTAATGAATCGCTATGAATCGTTCACCCGATCTACTTGTTCCGTGCAATTCTAAGCCATCAATGAATGAATGAACCGCTAGGGGGCCATTTCTCCATTTTATTGAACTTATATCCCAATTATCTTCGAGGATATTTTTATTCCATTCTGAATGTTCAAATGGTAGAATCCACCTATTTGATGGAGTACTAAATCCATTTTGGAATCTAAGTATTTGTGAGTACCATGCTCCGCAGAAAAATGCATAAGAAATCCAGCCTATTTTTGGTTCAATCAAAATATGTAGTGGAAATAGACTAGCACCTAATATAATGAATAAAATTGTGTTTCTACCTACTAGCCAACCTCTACCCCTTGGCATTTCGTTTTGTATCATCCATGCGGGAATCAACACCAATCCCCATGAAGTGATGAATAGGGCCAATGCAGCAAATTGATCATTAGGGGTTTGACCTGGAAAAAGTAGAGGAATAATTGTTACAACAAGGAAGAAAAGAGACCATGAACATGGCAATAAAATTGTTCTAGCTGGCGGTTTATACCTCTGCCTCATCCACCCCTTTCCTCCTGAATTTCGGTTTGCTAGTTTCCATTCTTTTGAAGGATTAATCTCCCAATCAAATTGAGATGGTATTTGTGTTGCTTTTTTTCCGTCATCAATTATGGATCCAAATACGCCATGTGTTTTTGTTGGCGGCTTGGCTGCAGTACTTCTCCACCATTCGGGTCGACCATGCACCCAGTCAGCGTCTGCGACCTCTGACATGAGCATCCGTACTCACTGGTGTGTATTGCTCCTTCGCTCAAAGTAGGTCGCCTAGTAAATCTCCAATGTTCATTTCATCGAGATCGGAGTATGCATCCTTTGGAGTTTGTATAGATGGGTTTGAAGGAAGGCCCGGGGGAATCGGAACTGAGTTGGAATTTGGAGGAGGAGCTACTGGAATTTCATTAGATGCCCATGCACGAGATTCTTTCATCCACGGATCTTTTCTAATGCTTCTTTTTCTTCCAACTTTAACCAGTAATAACATTAGCATCAAAGCTCCGATGATTGCGGCCAAACCTGCAATAATTACATTCAAGAAGTTCTCCTCTGAGGAATTAACAAAACTTTCGAAGATTCCATTACTTTCTTCGATTTCGATAGTAAGAGTGGCCAAATTATTCTCTCTATTTATGTCGACCAATCTGTCCTCTGGGTCGATTTGGAGAACCCAATCAACGGAATCAGTTCCATCTACTCTGATGGTTATTCTTCGACTTCCTACTTCATCTCCATTCATTGAATTAATACTGGGTATAGTCGATTTCACTTCTCCATTAGCACACCCGCCTAAGGAGAGCATTGTTGGACTAACATTTGGACAAGCAATCACAACAATATTTTCTCCATTTAAGTTCCCTTCATTAATTAGTTCTGCAGTAATATCTACTTGATCACCAAATTTAGTTTGTGTAATTTCTCCGAATTGAAGATCTAAAGCTTTGAATTCCACGAGAAGGATTTGTTCGTTTTCATCGTAATCAGGTCCAATCCATCCTGTTGTTGAATCTTGATCACCTCCCTCTAATTTCCCTCCATGTTCAGAGTTAATTTTTATTCCAAATCGTTGTGTTTCTATTGAAGGTAAATCTGAATCACCCACTACCACATGGACTCGAATAATTCTTTCTTCTCCTGCAAGAATAGCGCCCAACATTGCTTTGCCCATTGCGTCTATCCCAATATTTGCTCCAAGTTCATTATCGACCAAACTTCCTTCGTGCAAGGAAACGATGAATCCAGTTAATGGTTCAGAATTGGCTATACTTTCTATTCCATCATCTCCTTCTTCATGAAGGGTTAGATATGCCATATCTACAGCGTTACCTCTATTTTTTATTGAAAATGTCCAAGTGATTTCACCCTCTGATTCTAGTTCTCCATAATTTCCTCCCAATAATTCGATTTCCATATCAATTCTTAATGGGATAATAATTTGTATTTCAATTTCAGGAGATTGATCATTTAGTGATAATTTGATTACATTCAATCCTGCAATTGCATCATTGTTCACTTCTAAGAATCCAACTAAGTCTGCACTTTCTCCAGGGTTTATTGTTTCAGGTGAGTCTTCAGCAAATTGAATGCCAATACCTTTGATGTCTTCAAATCCGTCAATTCTTGGTTCGATTAATTCCAAAATATTTCCTTCATTTTGAATAGCAATTCTAAATTCATATCTTTCTCCACTAATTGCTTCAAATTCATTTTCTGACAATAGAGTCATCCTTAGATCATGTATGGCAGTGATAGTTGTAGAAAATTCCACATCATCTCCGATTGTTGGATCATCAACTAAACTCACATCTATGCCCATTAGATGTGTTTTGCCTGCTTCGGCCCAATCGTTTGCACAAACATTTACTGAGAAAGATGAAACTGAATCTCTAGGTAATAGTACAGTGAATGGTAACGAATCTTCCCCTCCTAAATTATTTAGATTATATTCTACATAGAAATCCCCTCCTAAATCTTCACTGTTAAAATCTGAAATAACTACTTCTCCATCACCATGATACTTTGTCATGGTGATTTCAAATGAATGACATCCTCCTGGGTCAATACTCTCGGAATTATCAAATAATTCCAGTACTATATTTCCTGAACGTTTAATTCCAACATCAACGGTGAAAACTCTCCAAACAGAAGTTCCTTCCTCCATAGTAGGAGTTGAATCTTGTTCTATCCATGCCTTTACTCTTAATTCTACATCTTCTGCTATAGCGTCCAAAGGTACACTAATTGAAGCAAATGAACTAGTAGATTGCCCTGGATTTAATCGTATATTCTGAATAAATTGAATTTCCCAATTATTGGGTAATTGCCAATCTAATCTCCCGTTTGAAGTAGTCGGGTCGGCAATGATGACATCTATCGGAACATTTCCAGTATTTTCTATTTCGATAGTTATTCCATCCTCGCTTCCTTGTTCTATTGCGATTAAAGACTGCATTATTCTAAGGTCCATTGTCCGGTTAACTAGTAGAGATGCAGAGAGAGATATATCTGCTATCATCCCTCCTTTATCTGTGGCAATAAGTTGTTTTTGGCAAGTAGAACCATCTACAAGATCATCTCCCGTAGGGGCCTCAAAAACTGCTGTAATTTGTAGAGGTGTTGAACCAATCACAATATCTTGCATAGGTAGATTTGCTAGAGTATTATTCTGTGTGAATTTAAATGTCGTAATCCAATCATCACAACCTATTCCTGTAGGGCTTGAAAGGTCAATGTCTAGTTTAGCTAAACCTGTACCATCACGAATAGCAATTTCTAGATTGATTTCATCCGTTTCTCCGGGTTCAATTTCTAAGTCTAATTCTTCTCCTAATCTCCCTGTGATGATATGTAGACTTGGTGCGAATCTCCCAATACAAAGATTGTAGACGGTTCCACCAGCAAATGAACAATCTCCTTTGGAGGTAAAGGAAATTGCTGTAATGCCTGAATCTGTGATGGTAATTGAAGGTCGTTCTCCACTCCAATCAGAAAAACTCGGCCGTATTCCGTTATTGTCTGCCCCATCACTTTCTACATTGATTCGATTAATTTGGAAATTCCCTCCAGGGAAATTCGTAGGTGGTGTCAATGTGGCATGCACAATCGTATCTTCTCCATTAGATGCGACTGCGTCAACCCATGCTACATGTATCGTATCATCCGAATCAATGAATAAATCCGCATCATGGTCGGCCCAAATTTCATTGATAGTTCCACTTTCAATTACACTAACATTTGTTGGTACCAAAGTTGTAAATGCCCCAAGTTCGGTAGAATCTAGACCATCCGGATTTCCAGTTTGAGAACCAAGATCTGGGAGATCAAATCGGTTATGGAGTATTTCAGTAGGTAATTTGTTGAAATTTGAATGAGTCCAACCATCAGTCCAAACTAGGTGCAAATGTTCGTCATCATCGAATGCTATTCTTGGATTGGTGCTTAATGCATCATTTTCAATTAATGCAGTGTCATTTATGATTACAAGATTACCAACATTAGACGCTCCAATCCGTTCGACATATCGGTTTTGATTAGAATCAAAAACAGTTGCAGATGATCCGTTTACAAATGATGAACTACTAGAAATTAATCCCCATGGGTCTAAAGCAGTCATCCATATATCTCTTGTACCGAGATTAGCTAATTCAGATATTGAATTCCATTGGCTTTCTAGCCCTCCATTTGTTTGCCTCCATTCGATGACTTTACTAGACATATTTCGATTTTGAATAGTGGTTCCAGAGCAAGTTTTGGTTACAGTATTTACTCCACTATCTGGGCACCATGCCAGATCAAGCATATTATCGAAAACATCGTTAGGATTGTTTACTGGATAGGCATAGACTGGTGCTACAATAGTGCCTCCATCGATACATCGACGATGTGCTTCTTCAATGCTATTTCGATCATTACTGTTCTGTGCAGGGTCTCCTTGATACGGCCCTTCTACACCAAAGGGTACTACAATGTGAGTTGCAGCTTCATTCCATCTGTGGTCGCTCGAAGTTGGAGGATTTGCTTGACTTCCAGTATTGCCATTTGCATCTTGCCATGACATACAAGCCCATGTCGTTCCAGGCCCCCAATGATCGCGTTCATCCAACCACCATGGAGAAGGAGTTTGGCCGTTGTAAATAGTATCTTGAAGCCTTCTAATCCCTCCTGAATCATCAGTAACAGATAATGGGGTGCCTCTACTTCTCTGATTTGTATTATATCCTTGACAATTATTTTGATTTGCTTGAGAGGGCGTTTGGTCATGAAGCCCATATATCGTTTCCATTAGTAAAATTCCATTTGCATTTGCCATTTCTTTCAGACTTGGTAAAGATCCAAGGTCATATGTCCCTCCATATAATACTGAACAAATATCAGACCATTCCCCATTCATGTAACCATTTGTAGGGGTAGGCATGATGAATACCATCTCAACCGATGAACCTCGTACATCATCCCAAGCGACAATTACTCTGTCATCACTATCTATTGCTATCGAAGAATGTCCCTTGGAACCATAATTGGTTGTCAGTAGTGTATCTGAAATTAGTGCATCAGCATAGGGGGCCATTCCTCCAATATTTTGAGGAATAATCAGTTGTAACATTGCATATCTGATTTGATCGGTGCCATGAAGAATTCCTGAAGGGTCATGAGAATCAGTCCAAGTGATATGGATTGCACTCTTAGAATCAACAGCCATGGCGACATCTCGTAAATTATTTCTTGATACAATCGATTGTGGTGAGATAACTTCGTTTATCGATCCATTGATTGCATCAATTTCGTACAATGCATACTTTAGGGAAGCAGTATTAGCTGCTTCGGAAACTATAGTGAACGCATAATGTAACCTACATTGGCTAGCACCCTCGCAATTTTCTCCCATTACTTCTAGACTTTGGATTACTCCGTTTGATTCTTGATGAATGACAATTATTGGCAGATTTGAAACATCTGGGTGGAATAATTTTGTTCGAATTGTATTTTCATTTTCAACAAAACTGGAGATGATTAAATCGCTCCCAGCAGTTGCTATCCTTGTCATTTGAATATCTGTATTTGAATCGATTAATGACCATGGATCTAGAGGTACATTACTTTCAGCGGCTTGAATCGAATTTGCTCCAAAAGAAGCCAAAGAAAGTAGGAAAAGAGTGACAAGAAGATAGCAACGAGAACGTCTCGCACCACCATTCATGTATGGCTGATAGACCAGTTCCCTATTGATAGTGTGCATTATACCACAAGAATTAGGGGCAAATTATTGGCTTAAGAATCGAAACCAGTTGGTTGGTCAGAATGTCTGAGGATGAGATTTCTAGCAGCCCATACTTCATCTACTCTTTTCACATCAGTATTGTGTGGTGCACTGGCAAGGATTTCAGGATCTTCACTCAGAACTTTATGAAAATTTTCAGCGAATCGATCCAATTCTTCTTTTGATTCTGTTTCAGTTGGTTCAATCATTAGACACTCAGGTACTATCATTGGAAAATATAGTGTGGGTGCCATATATCCATAGTCAAGGAGTCGTTTAGCAACGTCTTTTCCATTGATTCCAACAGCATCAACAAGTGGAGTCATAGATAACGTAAATTCGTGTTTTACAACCTCTGCAGGACAACCATCTTCAGGCATAGCATGTATTTTCTCAAGAATTTCTGGTTTTGGATTCATAATTTTATGGCGAAGATAATTTGCATTCAGGACTGCATGTTCAGACATTGTTGTCAAATCTCTTCCATAACGGCGGTAAAATGCCCATGATCTAACAACTGCTCCAGCGTTACCATGCCATTGCTGAACCTTTCCAATCGATTTCTCTGGGTTTTCCCAAGTATACCACCATCCATCTCCTGAACCAATTTCTCCTTCTTCAGATGGTCGTCGAGAAACAATTGGAGATGGCAAAAATTCAGCGAGATGATTCTTTACTCCTATAGGGCCACTACCTGGTCCTCCACCTCCATGGGGTTGACTAAATGTCTTGTGAAGGTTGTAATGAACTGCATCAAAACCCATCAATCCGGGATTTGTACGTCCAATAATTGCATTGAAATTAGCTCCATCGTAATACATCTGACCTCCAGCATCGTGAACAATTTGTGCCGCTTCTGCGATATCCGGTTCAAATACTCCTAATGTACTAGGATTAGTAATCATCATCGCTGCAGTGTCCTCTCCAACAACTGCACGTAATGCATCGAGGTCTAGTCTCCCATCATCTCCCGAAGGTATCTCGATGATTGAATATCCACACATTGCAGCACTTGCAGGATTAGTTCCGTGAGCTGAATCTGGAACAATTACTTTGTCTCTTTGTTCTTCCCCAATCATGCGATGATATTCTTGAATACACCTTATCGCTGTAAATTCACCTTGAGCACCTGCTACAGGTTGAAGAGTAACTGCATCCATCCCTGCGCAATGTGCTAACATTTCTTGCATTTCAAAGAAAATAGACATTAATCCCTGTAGATGATTTTCAGGTGCTAATGGATGAACATCATTCATGCCTGCTAGTTGAACGATTTTTTCGTTGATTCGAGGGTTGTGTTTCATTGTACATGATCCAAGAGGGTAGAAACCAGTGTCAATTCCGAAATTTCTTCTTGAGAGCCAAGTGTAGTGACGTACTAGTTCTGGTTCACTAGCTGTCGGCCATCCTGCTCTCTTTTTTCGAAGGAGATTGGATGGGATAGAGGATTTTACAAGACCTACATCTGCGATAGGAACTGGTTGGGAATAGCCTGCCTCCTCTGCACCATTAAATTCGAAGATATTGCTCATTGTACTACCTCCTCTGCCCACGCGCCAACTCCCGCGGCCAACAATTCAATGTCACCAATTGAAGTTTGATCAGTACAGGATACGAGAATTAGATTCTCCTCGATATTTGGAAAGAGAATTTCCAATGGTAATCCTGGTGTAATTCCTCTGCGATCTAGGTACTCACAAAGTGAAATAGCAGAAGATGGTAATCGAACAACAAATTCATTGAAATGTGCTGAATTTGGATGTGCCAGTGATATTCCACTAATTGAAGAAAGTGCTTCCTTTGTTTTTATTGCAGCGGCTGAATTTCTAATCGCTAGCATTTCTAATCCTGCTGGTCCGAGCAGAGCCATATGCATCGCACCCATCAAAGCAATCAAAGTTTCATTAGAACAAATGTTGGATGTTGCTTTGTGTCTTCGGATATGTTGCTCACGAGTAGAAAGAGTTAGTGTGAACGCTTTCTGCTCATCTGAATCATGGGATAATCCCACAATTCTACCTGGCATTTGGCGAATAAAATTCTCTTTACAAGCAAAGATTCCGTAAATTGGCCCTCCTGCTGTTGGGCCGATTCCAAATGGTTGCCCCTCTCCAACAACAATATCTGCTCCATAATTTCCTGGAGCTTCCATTAGTCCTAGACTAACTGCATTGACACCAACAATAAGTGCTGTATTCTCTCCAATCATGGACTTAACTTGTGCAATTCCTTCATCTGCGATTCCAAATGCGTTGGGTTGTTCAACATATACTGCACAAGATCCAGCAGCCTCTTTGATCGCATCAAAACTAACGAATCCATTCTCATCATGTGGAATTCTTTTGATGGAAATCCCTCCACCTTGAGTATAATTTTGAATTACACTAAATCGATGTTCAGGAACTAATTCTGAAACATAAACTGTATTCTTTTGCTCAACTTTTCGATTTAGTACCCTTACAGCAGTAGTGATTGCTTCTGCAGCAGCAGTACTTGCATCATACATGCTTACATTCGATACTGGTAGACCCACCAATTCGGAGACCATAGTTTGGAATTCCCACATTGCTTGTAACATTCCTTGACTAACTTCTGGTTGATATGGGGTATATGATGTGAGGAATTCTCCTCTAGTTGCTAACATTGGAACCATTGCTGGCACATGGTTTGCATAAAGTCCAGCCCCGATGAACGAAGGTCTACTATTTACTGGTATATTCGCACCTAATAGTCTGGTCGCATCTCTCCAAATTTCTTCTTCTGTTTGTGGTGCAGGAAGGTCAAGAGGAGTTGTTCGTCTCACATCTTCTGGAATATCTGAAAATAAATCGTCCATTGATGAGAGTCCCATTACTGCAAGCATTTCTTCTTCTCTTCCAAGATTCGGAAGTTGATCTACCATGGCAAACTCTCCTGACCTTAACGTGTCCCCGTACTTTACGTCCCATCAAAGATTCGCATAAACTTGAGTTTATGCCCATGCACCTGCAAATGCTCAAGTCCCAGAGACTGATGCCTTGTTCATGGATGACGGGGCACGTACCGGCCCTGATCGCAGAGAAGCGGCGTTACGCCGAGAACTTTGGCGTCTCAGAAACTCGGCCTCTTTCAGATTAGGCAACCATCTTATCGAAGCAGCTAGGAAGCCTTGGAGAATTCTTGCTCTTCCAATCACTTTACCAGTTGTAACATGGCAAATAGGAATGGAGTTATTGGGTCGTCGTCCACGTCCAATGTCTGATTCTATGATTCAATTGAAAGGTGGACCTGAACGTTGTATTGTTCTGTTTCCAACTAATGGTGTTGGTTTTGGCCACTTTACCCGAATGTATGGGTTGGCCCGAAGCCTTCGTAGGCTTGATCCGAAGTTAGAAATTATAATTTTTACGACTCAACCAACGCTTCATCTTCCATACTTAGATGGTTTTCCAACATATCACCTTGCAGGCCCCAAGAAATTCCAAGGCATGGATTCTGATGGATGGAATGCAATGGTTCAGGA
>Ga0115012_10000572_pt1 | contig 20966 bp, 21 predicted proteins | sample TroAtlMetagenome_FD_88706 | JGI IMG/M metagenome (GOLD analysis project Ga0115012, IMG submission 88706) | Marine eukaryotic phytoplankton communities from Atlantic Ocean - Tropical Atlantic ANT10 Metagenome | ecosystem: Environmental > Aquatic > Marine > Oceanic | place: Tropical Atlantic...
TAAATTTTCCATCTAGTCCAAATAACGGTGATACACATTCCTCTAATGGGAATACGTATACGTATGTAGCTGATCCAGGCATATGGAAAGCAACCACATTTGGTGATGCTCCAACTGGACCTGCCGGTACACTTGCTATTGGTACGGTAACAACTGGACCGGCTGGCGGTAGTGCATCCGTTACAAATACTGGCTCTAGTACCGCAGCGGTATTCGATATTACAATTCCGGCCGGTGCGGCTGGTGGTGCGGGCCCTCCCGGTGGAGCTGGTCCTCCAGGTGGAGCCGGAAGTGACGGAGCAGCGGCAAGTATTAGTATTGGTACAATTACAACTGGTCCTGCGGGAGGTAGTGCTAGCGTAACAAATAGTGGTACAAGTGCGGCCGCGGTGTTTGACTTTACGATACCTGCGGGTGCAACAGGTCCCCCCGGTGCTGGATCGACTGATGCGGATACACTAGATGGTGTTGACGGTGCTTCATATGCTAGATCAGATGCAGACGATACTATATCTGGAAAATATGACTTTTCAAAAGATCAGAATGATGTAGTTAACTTTTCTGCTAACTCTAGTAATGATAATAGAGGTATTTCATTTAATGATCGTACTGCATTATCAGCTGACTATAACGATGGGTATTTACGATTAAATAATAATCAAGAATTTGGTAATGGCGTATATTCACCTTTGGTTATTCGAGCTGATGGTGGTTTTAACGGTACTGCCTATTATGCAAACTGGTCTGATCTTGCCGAACATTATGAAGCGGATGCTGATTATGAACCAGGTACATTACTTGCTATAGGTGGTGATAAAGAAGTTACATTATACAGAGTTGGTTTACCATTTTGTGGTGTTGTTTCTACAAAACCTGGATTAGTAATGAATATGGAGTATGAGAGACCAGAAGAAGAGTTTTGGCCGGCAATTGCTTTGAAGGGTAGAATACCAGTAAAAATAAATGGCATCGCTAAAAAGGGTGATTTTGTTATTACTGATGATATTGGTAAAGCAAAAGCTGTTGATAGCATGCATCACACAGATGTACGTAATTTAGTAGGTATCGCCTTAGAAGATGGCGAGGGTGAAATAGAAGTGAAAGTATAACATGGCAACCTGGTCACAGTTAAATACAAATGTCCAAAACCAATGTGGACCGCAATTAAGAACGTTTAGTGTTAGCTATAATATGGCTACGGCCGTATATACTAATGCGACGGCCGGCATGACATCTGGTACTGCAACTCATAACCAAACGCTATATCATTCTGATGGTAGCGGTCCTTATAGTACGTATAACAATGATCTAGATGGTGGAATTTATACTGGTGCGCGTATGTACTCATCTCATGTACAAAACTCATTTGCTAATTGTGTTCGTGGTACAGTTGATAGAATCGAAGCTGTTACTGGTAACCAATCATATAGTGCTTATGTTTGTCACACTAGTTGTCACACAAGTTGTCATACATCGAGAGGTAGACGCTAATGGCCGCATCACCATCCGATATTAATAGCTGGGTACAGTCTTCTGGTGGACCTCAGCTTCGTACGTTCGATAAAACTATTAACGTATATACAAACGTATATACAAATGCTACAGCAGGTATGACATCAGGTACAAGTGCGGCATCAACAAACCATAGATTTGAATATACAGGTGCTAATAATAACGTGTATAGTGGTTACTATGATGGCGGAATTAGCTCTGGTAGTAGAATATATGCACAAGACATCGTAGATACAATGGAAGATATTGTACGACGTACAGTAGATGTTATCGAAGGAAGATATAGTAATAGATCACAATCACATTATGTATGCCATACTAGTTGTCATACAAGTTGTCATACATCAAGAGGAAGACGCTAATGACTATGCAAAAATCATATTGCAAACAGATGAGGTACTCAGGACCTGAAAGTCTTGCTCCATCTGATGCATATAAATTCGATGTTTTGATTCAAATGGAAGTCCTGGCAGGATGCGATCATGGTTGTCTTGGATGTTTTGTAGATAAGAACATTGATCCTGATATGAATCAGGCAATTATTAATCGTGCCAAAGAATTGGCAGACGGAGTAAAGAGAACAGGACTTAACTTACGTGAGTTTGTAATTGGTCCAACAGATTTCTTTACAGCCGAAAATACAAAGGCCGTATTAAATAATTCTGCAGTACAAGATATTATGCGTGAGCACACGGGTGCACGTATCGCAGCTCCGGCTAAATTCGATAAAGTTTCTATGGAGAAACTCAAAGAGATATTTGCTGTACTAGATGACGAAGACAAGTACCGACGTGATATGATCATTGAGTTTATCATGCCGATCGGCCGTGTGGCTGAAATGCTAGACGATGATGACTATTATAACGAAGTTATGAAAAAAGTAGAATTTTTTAAGAATGATACACCAAAGCAAATGGACTGGTCATGGACTCTACAGGCTTCTAATGTAGTCGGTAAGAAGATAGACAAAGAAACATATAACAAAATCATAGACAAATCTGTAAACGAATATGAAACAATCGTTGAGATGAATCCGGCATTTTCACGTGCACGCAACCAGTTAATAAAGAGAAATAACTTATTTGCATGGAATGATTTTCTCGGTAAAGTTATAGATGAAGATAACGCTAGTGAGACTGTAATGTCAATGGCAAATCTATATTGTAACTCAATTAACTTTGTAGGATTGACTATTGTTCCAGGTGAGAACGGTCCGACAACTCATTTGAATGTAATGTTACATGAGCAAGCATTCTTCTTAGAAAATAAAAACCTTGATGTGACAGGATTATCGTTCGAAGAAATATTACAACGTAAGAATGAACTTGTATTAAAGGGTATAAATAAATCATCACAGGTAAAAGACTGTTCAGATTGTCAGTTCGCAATTGCTTGTGCAAACAGATTAGTATTCGAAGCGCAAGATTCATTAAATGTAAATGGTTGTGTGATGAATAAAGAAGTGCTAGATCTATATAATCCATATGATTTTACATGGAATGATGACGCAGAAAGGGCAATGGCATGATAGGTCAAAATTTATATTATTTAAATAACAAAAAGTATTGTACAACGTTCTCAAACCTTGATACAGTGTTATTTGAATACAATTCATTCTATCATACATCTACTCCACGGAAGATGGTATTTGTAGAAATGAATACCACACGAGAAAATGCTGGGAACTTTGCCAGAGATAGTGTTACTAATCAAGTAACAAGTAGCATACCAGCTGATCGCGTAACCATTGAATGGAAAAATTTTGCAGATGTAGATAATATAGATTATTTACAAAATAGTGATAAAGCTGTATTAATATTCAGTGATGACTTTGATCAACTTAATGTTTTAGGTAGATATATTGCAGGCTTATTAAAAGCATCTGGTTTTTATTCCAATCTTTCTAACGAAGAACTTAGCAGAATGGCCGGTGATTTTGTTCATAAAGTAACCGAAGCTGATTGGATGTTTAATTATATGAAAGTCAATGATGATTTAGTTGATGTAAAGGCATATGTTGAATCTCAAATAACAGCTCATGGATTGTATGCTAACACGTTTCAGAATGGTGCAAACTTTAGTTACGATTTATTATTTTATTTGAATGATCATCATACAAATGCATCAGTTCAAGGATTGATTAAAGAGAAATTTGTAATTCATTCTAATACAATGGCTAAAGATGTGATGGAACACTTTACTTCACGTCGACATTACATGGCATACTTCTTATCAGTAATTGACTGGATGAACGCAAATGGATATCCTGTTGATAAGGATGCATGGGTAAAAGAAACATATCTAAACCTTGCAAACAAAGGTCAGTATACACAAGCATTCTATAAGATGGAAGAGCAATGGAATCGAGTAAAAGATGATGCAAACTTTATTGCAGCCCATCAATCGAAAGCTGATGCAGATCCTGATGGTTGGGAATATATGGATCTATACACAGAATTTAAGAATGCGTTTCCGATCGTTCGTAAGGTTATTCAACAAGATTACGATATGAACAACCTAAGCTCTGATATAAAACTAATTAATACTGATGTGCAATTCTTTTCAAAGAGACAAAATAGGATACCTTATTTAATTCACAAATACCCACTATAGGATATATTATGGAAGAAAAACTTTACACGTTACCTCTTGCACCGCAAGATCTCGTAGCTATTTACAAAGCAAAAGATGAAACAGATAGTGCCGAAGAGTTTTGTCTTCATGTTGATTATGAAAAGACAACTGAAAAACTTAGTGATCAACATATTCTAATTTATCTTGCTAACACAAATTTCAAAACAACGTTCGATAAGATAACTCCAAGCTTACTCGTTGAGTTTATTAAATCTAATTTTTTAGTTAACGCTCCGATTCTTGCAAGAGTTATGACTATTGTTTTACGTAAGTATTTAAAGTACGAACTAACTCCACCGGAAGCTGTCCTATCAAGTTTAGTTTTTGATGAAAAGCAAATTGATGAATTTATAGAAATGAATGGAAATTTATTAGAAGATTTAATTACTTCTATTCAAGAAACATTTGCTTTTGTGCTTTATAAAATAAATGAAATTACTGAAGAAGGCAAAGAGCCTGAACTGGCAGAATATGTAAACGATATAGAGATAACTGATACGGCTAGTAACGTGGGTCCAAACATTGCTAGACTAATTACAGAAGCGGTTGATGCAATGTATCTTGTTTATCATCTACGAGGAATTACACAATCATTTAATAAGCAAGTGTTTAATGATAATCCGAAGTTTTACGGTAAAGATTTAATGTTTATTTTTACTCAAACAGGGATAACAGGTGAAATAGTTAAGATGCTACCAGAAGGATTCTGGCATGATAGTAACCTTAAATAATACGAATGCAGGATATTACACATATGATCCTGAGCTTTCGCCAATAAACCAAGACTTTCTAAGAACAGAAATAAATTTAGATATTCTGCACGGATGCGATCAAATGTGTCCGGGCTGTTTTATTCCTCGTAAAAACTTTACGAAGGCAGATGATTTAGAAACATTGTATAATCTATTAGTCGGAGGCCAATACCATCCTGATGAGATTGTTATTGGACCAACTGATATATTTGATGCACAAAACTTTGAGGAGATAATGAATCATGAATATATGTTTAAGCTTTATGAGATTTCGGCTATTGGATTCACGTCTACACTTTTACAACCATATTGGGTAATAAAAGAAAAACTAGATAAGATCTGGAGTTTATACCGGCACATCAAAAGAATACCAGATATAGATTTTAAGATCGTACTTGATGTAGACAAATATTTAGACGGTGAATTAGATGAGTGGTATAAAAAACTAAAACTATTCGAACATGGCTCTGTACAATTTAGAGTTAATTATTATAAAGGTGTGTTTGATCGTATAAGCTATAATGATCTATGCGAAAAGACATTTGAAGATTTTAATGCACCGGTTGTAATCACACCTTCTTTCCTAACAGACAGGAATGCAAGAGGCAAAGTAAGTCAACATCTTGCCAACTTCAGAGAAGACTTACTAAATCAGAATATAGATGAGAAGTGGCAAAACTATTATACATTCTTTGATGCAAAGTTTAATGGACTAGGTTGCCAAAACTATAGTTATTACAATGGTAAACTATACGTCAATCCGTTTCTATATGATGCAATCATTCAACGCACTCCATTCTTTGAGACTACGATGGATGAGAATAAACTATATGACAATATAGAATATGCACAACAAGTTGATGATTGTAATGGATGTGAATTTATGATGAGCTGTGCAGAACGTAATGTACACATGTATATGGAATCAAGAGACTTGAATAGTTGCGTAGCAATTAAAGAGAACATGCATGCCTCTCATTAAAAATAATTTATACTATGAACTGACTACTGAAACTCAAACGAAACCGGTATCAGCAGTTAAGATTCAATTAGATGTATTAGACGGTTGTCATCACAAGTGTCCGGGCTGCTTTGTTCATAGACGAGGTAATGCTAGTGATGAGAATCAGATTAGAAAAGCAGAAACCTTTATTGAAAGTATTACTAGTCAAGGTATTTTAGTAGACGAGATTCTTATCGGACCTACTGACTTTCTGGCTAGTGAAAACTTCTATGAGGTTATGCCACAACTGGAGTATATTATAAATGAAAATTCACCTATTCTTGCTTTTGTTAGCACCCTTATTGATGGTGACATTGTTCGCTTTTGTGATTGGATCACTAGTCGGATAAACACAGATACCGAAATAGAAATCGGTATCGCCACAAACCCACACAAATTTTTCGAAAAAAAGTATGTACAACACATCAAAGATGTGCTAAAGTATATAGATGAAAACCTCGAACATGAGGTGACTTACACATTTGTTGTAAACATTAAAGACTATGGACTAGACTACTCGGCCTTGCACGATCAGGCAGTCAAAGAGTTTAATACTATCCTAGACTTTATTCCTTCCGTATCACGTTCACATAAATCAAATATTATTCTTGCTACTCTTGATAAGTTCAATGAGTATTTTAATGTATTGAGTAAAGATACAAAGTTGAATAATATTATGGTCGACCATTCTCATGGCGGCATGAATTATCAGGTTCTGAATTATAAGAAAGGTGAATGGTTTATTAGTCCTTTCATGTATGAGAACATGGCAATATATGATGATACGTTTAAAATAAATTCATTCGATGATATAATGCCAATTATAGAATCTCAACAATATCTTGCAAAAGGTACCGAATGTGAGAACTGTGAATTATATTTTTCTTGCTATAATAGGAAGATAATCTTACTCAGAGATTATTTAGGTGAAGATAGATGTATTGCACCTAAAGAAAATATGATGAGAAATATAGATAACTATAACCATGCTGCTCAAACAATGTATCAATGGGATGGCTATAGTGTAGACAACGATAAGAAAGGTTATCGTAAAAAGTTTCTTGTTACAAAAGATAACGATCCTGAATTAGAAAGAATTAAGAATATATCTTATGTTAAATGACGAATGGAAAAAGATTGTCATAGATGGTAATAGACTGGAAGAGTTTACTTCCGTATCTGCTATGACACAATATAAGATTCAACCTCAGCTTGAGTTGCTAGAGGGTTGTGCTTACATGTGTCCGGGATGTTTTGTAAAACGTAGAGGCAATTGGAATCCATATTCAGTACATTTATTTTGGCGGCTAGCAAATGAACTTGCAGGTAGAGAAGATATAGTATTAGATGACGTTGTAATAGGACCAACAGATTTCTATGGTGCTGAAAATTTAGATACTATCATTGAAGATGTAAAGCTGGCCGAAGGCATAGTCATGATGCCTGAAGACAATCGTAACATACAACACAATTGTTCGATACTTGGATCCTTGTCAGAGAAGGACATTGAGGGAAAGATACGCAAGATAGAAAGGTCGCTCCTGGGTAGCGTGGTCAAGTCTTGGGATGTACAGGTGGCGATAGATGTTAAACGTCTGATATATGACGAGACATATAAAAAAGCATTAGATGAAAGAATTGAAACATTTAAAAACTCATCTATGAATTATGAAATATCTATGGCAACGAATATTGTAGATGGTATAGAAGATATTATATTTGATGCTATAGATCTAGTAAGAGATAAGTACGAAACTGTGATAGAGATTCTACCATCAGTTGTAAGGTCTTTTGATTATAGCCCAAAGCATGGTGAGAAACTATTCGAATGGAATGATATGCTTACTAAGCTTACAGAAAATAATTCACGATTTAAGCAAAGATTTCATTTTCTACAAGGTGACTTATCTCACAAAGCATTTCATTATTCGGTCATAAATATACACAATGGTAGAATCTTTATGGCTCCATTCATTTATGAAAATGGACAAATATATAATGAAGCCTTTTTAATAGATGTAGAAAAAGGTGGTACGATAGTCGATCGTATATTATCATATAAAGATTGGATTGTAAACCACCAAATTCAAAATAGTCAACTGACTGAATGCCATAGTTGTAAATATTTAAATATATGCTCGCATAGACTTATACCTCGGGTTATGGAAACAGTTTTTCAAAATAGAAAAGAGTGTATACTAAATAAAGATGTAATAGCATTATTCGATGATGAGGCTTACAATGGGAATAGTTACTAACAACAAAGCTCATGCGCAAGCTAGTGATGACTTCGATCTATCATTTAGTGAAGGTCATAAAGTAAAAGTACAATTTAATTGTGAGGTACTATCCGGCTGTGAGTTTAAATGCAAAGGCTGCTTCGTTAACAAACTAGGATCTAATGTAGGGTCCTTCGATAAATTAAACAACGCAATAGATTTATTTAAGAACAATGGTTATCACGTCTCTACTATCAATATTGGCCCTACTGACCTGTTTGGCAATAATAATATTATATCTCTTTTAGAGAATAAGGTCTTTAGAGAATGCTTATCAAAAGTAACTACAATACAGTTTGTTACGACACTAGAGAATATAGATTTACGAGTTATTGATAAACTAAACTCAATACCAAAACGCGATGGCTTTATGTACGACTGTAATATTCAATTGCAGCCACCGGTTAATTGGGCAGATATAAAAGATAAGATGAGTGCACTAGATTTATTCTGGGACGATCTTAACTACTACTTTGTTTATAATATGGGTAATGACGATGAGTATAATGAACAGGTACTCGATATGTCAAGAGTTACAGATAAAGTATTTGATTCTATTCTTACATTAAATCCATCATTCTTTAGAGCACAAAAATCTAAAGTACATAAACATCTAATAGAGAAATGGAAGAAGTATGACTTTAGCGATGATCTATATCCAAAGACAATTGTAGACCAGGCGCAAGGTGGCAGCCTAGAATTAAATTATACTTTTTGTAATGATAGATTCTTCTGGACACCATTTGTATACGACATTGTACTGATTGGTACAGATGAGTTTGAGGTCAAAGATCCGACTGACTTAAATAGTTGGGAAGAACCTAAAACAAACATGTTTACAAAGCAGTTGATGTATGATACAGAGAGTTGTAGCGGATGCGTTAACCAGATGACGTGTATTGATAAAGGGGTTCTTGCATATATGCAACATCACTCTCTAACCGCCTGTGTGTTTCCTGGTGTTGTTGCTGATAATTAAACCACATTCTCATTACGCAATCAGGTAGATCTCTCTCACGGTTTTTCCAATCCCATTGTGTATAACATCTAAATCCACATTTATCCCACCACTTACAAGATAGACAACCATGCTCGTCCATATATGCTTGCATCATAGAAGCGTTGTCGCCTCTATTCAATGGTGTATTAAAGTCGGTTTTAGTATAACGATTCCATCTACAATTTGATATACTATTGTCTGGAAAGATAGTAACTTTATTTAATGCCATACAATGCATATGGTTTGATTCATTCTCTATAAGGTCTGCCATAGGATTGATATCAGGGTAATTGTGGTAAACAAACTTGAGGAAATCAAGATATTGAGAATCAGAAGGAATGAGATGGTCAAACCCCTTATCAGGAATGTAGTCATCAAAATAGAAATTATCAAACTTACTATACAAATAGTGGAAATACTCATCATCATCTGCCATAAACCTCTTTATAGATGGGACTGTTGCAACCATATTAATTGAGGTAATATAGTCTGCAAAGTACTCAATGTTTCTTCCATAAGGTCCTTTCACTGGTCGACCGTCAAAGTCGTATGAACAAATAATATAAGATGGGATGCCTGCTGTATTTAAATCATCTAATAGTTTTTGTACTCTTTCTTGTTTACTAAATTGAAAGGACGTGACCCATACGACTTTTATTTTCATATCATGTTCGTCGTATATCTTTTTAATCTCTATGAGTAAATCATAATAATCGTTATATGCCCAATGAGATATTCTATCTTGGAATAATTCACCTCCGACCATATTGATCTGACAGGTCTTAACCATTCCAACCATTTTCTTTACATGTGTTTCTACGAGTGGTATCTTAGAAAACATATCTTCTCGTGATAATCCGACTGTTGATTTTTTATCATGATGGCAGAACGCACAATTCAAGTGACAGTTCTCAAACAAGGTAAGTTCGATCTCACCTATGTTCGGCCGCTTGGGTTCTAATAGTGCTTTTGTAAAATCAAAGTTGTCCAATTAACATCTCTTCTTCGTAATACTTTCTCACGTCTCCAACCATACCTTGTTCGTTGTTTTTCCAGTCAGCATACCAAAGAATATCGTTATATATTTCCATATCTTCACTATAGATTTTAAAATATGGATCATGCGGTAATAGATCTTTATCATTCAATACATCAAGAAAGTTTTCACCAAAGTCAAGTGCAATCCAGTTTGCATAACATATCGCCACAAAATATGACTTAGCTGGGTAAATCCACTCATCTACTTTCTCATGAAAATGAAGTACAGCATCATTGACTATAGAATCAGGTTTCCATACTATATCTACTTTATTTAAATCATCTGTATGTTCAGTTGACATCAAATGATAAGCTTTAGATCTTGCCTTCCATTCTTGCATAATCTAGTAGTCCTTTGTATCCATTACATCCGTTTATAAGATCTTTAACATATCTATAGTGTTCAGTCAAACATTTGCCATAATAGTCACACGTTCTACAAATATCTGATACATTATCTTCTTTCTCTTTTTGTGTCCATTTGATATAATCATTATATGTGTCTAGCTCTAAAAAGTATTCGTTATCATTCTTATCAAATTCTAATACACCAAATTTGCCGCTCGGTGTTATATAAACATGATCATCACTAAATGCATTATAATGGCCAAGTAAGCAATCAGTTATACGAGCAGAGTTTTCGAAATGAAACTCAAATTGTGTAGGATGCTCAATCCATTTTAAAACAAAATCCTCAAAGTCTTTATGACTAACATTCTGTTGATTAGCTTGATTAGTTGAGTATGGTTTTATTTCTACACTCTCTACATTTCTAATCATATTAAATGTATGGACCATAAAGTCTACATCCATCTCAATAACTTTTTTAGATGCAAGGACAAGAACGGCTAACTGTTTATTTGCATCCATCATATTATTTAATACATGTTGTTGTTTCTCTCTCGCATCAAAGTCATATGATACGGATAATGAAATATCATCATCACGAAAAAAATCTGGGAATGCAGATAAGTTTGTGTTTATATTTATTTCATCGTCGTAGTATTTACGAATAATATCTTTCATAGCATAGAAATAGTCTGGTTTAAGTAAGCCTACTTCACCGCCATATAAATCGATATGATTTATCTCAGGTACTTCTGATAACCTTTGATCTAATACATCTAAGTCAATTTTATTTCTATCACCTAATTGCTCAGGAGTCAGATAACAAAAGTCACACCTAAAGTTGCAATAGTAAGTCGGGTTGATCGATAGATTCATCGACATACGGCGTCACTCCCTTAGGATCCATTCCATTTAATTCTAATATACGAGGTGCCATACCTTTCATTTGTTTACAGTGAGATTCTACAGTACCTTCTCGTTTCATATCTCGTACTGTCTTTTTACAACCATTACAAATCTCAAACATGGGACAGGTATAACACGCCATCTTCATTGTTTGTATGTTAGGATCATTTTGCAATGGTGTTTGCATTGGTCCATTCATTTCTTCGTCAAAGTTTATTGGATAATCAAGGTCATCAGCCAATGAACCACACGAATAATAATCACCACCCGGATTGAATGCACGGATACCTTCGTCACAATTACGGTTTTGTGGGCAGGTTGTAAAACCACGCTTTAGTCGTCTCATCATTTGTTTTGTGTTAAACTCCCAATGATGTAAGTCCGCATCATATACATCGAGATATAGCTGATAGATCTTACTAAGTCTATATGTATTACCTTGTACACCCGAAGCCATTGCGTAATTGAGTTTACATTCCACATTCATCTCTTTTGCAAGCTTGACATTATCAAGTGCACGATAATCATTCATGTCTGTAAGAACTGCAATAAAATCTGGTCGTTCACCACAATATTTTAACATTGCATCTGATACAGCCCAAAAGTCTTCTTCTGTAAATTCAGTCAGGTCACCTTTGAGTCGGCCGCCGCCGTACTGGAATGATGTACAAATACCCATACGATCGTGATTAAATAAATCTACCCACTTCTGAGGTTTAACATAGAATGGCCATAGATTTGTGGTAAAAGAAATATGTGCAGGATAATCGTGTTCATCAAGGTGTTCAATGATTTTCCAATAGTAACTCGGATCAACCATCAATGGATCGCCACCATTAATAATAAGAGAGTTAGTATCAGGATAACGCTTTAGGAAACGAAAGACATAATCCAAGTCTAACAACCCAGCTTTATCTGGGTCGATGGCTGTTGAAGAACAGAACGTACATTTAAAATTACAGGCCTCGGTAGGCTTTATTATTAAATCCATCCCTTTTCCTTAGCTAAGGTCATCATAAGTGTTTTTGGTGCTGGACATACATCGTCCATCCATTTAAGTTGGTGACAATCCGAGTGGCAATATAAAAAGACTGGGCACTTATAACATCTCTCATCTCGTTCATGTAATTCACAAGAAATAATTTCCATACGTTTTGGTGATGATCTTACTTCTTTTGCAGGTGTATTTATGTGTCCATACCATTCTGTTGGTGCGGCATTTGGGCAGCCCGCGACTGTACCGTCTGCATTTATAGTATGTATCTTTTGTTCGCAATCTCTACAAAAAGTACCGTTAAAAAACTGACCGGCATCAAACTTAGCATAAACGGAATCAAGGAATCCGTTCTCTACAGGATGATCCTTTGTGGTTTTATGCATTAACATCCACCATTTATCAAGGTCTGTATTGTGTGGAAATATATCTGGATTTAGTTCGGCATTACCATTATGTGTTAATCTCTCATATGAGATCTCAGATATACCAAGTGAATGCATATAGTCAGCTATTTCTAATGGATCCATCTTTACCATATCGGTTGTAACTGATATAAAGCATTTTAATCTTACGCCTAGGCCTACAAGTGTTTTAACGTTATCTTCCCATAACTCACGTTGCCTGTCATTCGCAAATCTAATATTAGGATCCCATGACGTAGCTACGTTACCACCGTCTATACAATCAACAAAGAAGTCTATGTACTCTTGTCTTAACTTAAATGTCAGATTAGTTGTAATACCGTGAGTACATCTCTCACCCCAGTTTTTCTTTGTGATATTATAAAATTCCATAATATCTTCCATCGGCGCAAGCATAGGCTCTCCACCATGATACTCAAGGTGGATTAAATTATCTTTCGTATCTAATTGATTACACCAGTCCGCAGTCTTTTTTGCATCGAAATATATTTTACGACCATTCTTTCCCGACGTAAAACAATGAAAGCAATTAAGATTGCATGTCTCCGTTGTCTTCACGTATACGATCAAGTGTTTCTGTGTCGCTAATGCCATGAGAAGCTATTAATGCCCTTTCATAATTCAGTGCTTTATGTTCAGTGCCTGCACGGATAGACAGTTTATCACCAGGAGTTAAAATAACTTCTATACCATCTACCCACATAGATTTAGATCCTGCTTTGCATTCTATTATAACATCAACTGGATCTGTATGTTTTTCAAATGTCGGACCAAATTTAGGATTATAGAATAAATGAATTGTTCGGTCGTCAAACTTCCAATATTTTTCCATTTGTTCTATTTTAATTGTTACTTTACCCATCGCTAAATGTTCTGCCATGAGTGCACAATATGCATAATACTCAGTAGGTTCTATGTAATGTTGTAATCCATCTTCATCGATTATAGAAACATCGTGTTCATTATAACATTGTCCCGACATTAAGAATTCCTCGAATTGCTCAAATGTCATTTTAATTCCTTTATAGATAGTACTGTTATTTATAATGAGGTTCAAATGATACATAACGCTTGGTCTACACCAATTGAACATACGTCGTCACACATTGAAGGGTTAGTCGATCATATTCTAACGTACGCAGATACCACTAAAATCAATTATACCATACTTGAAGACGATAGTAAACCTATAAATGAATTAAAACAAATAGCATATGATAATTTTAAAAAATATGTAAATAAATGTTTTGGAGTAGATATAGACAAATATCATACTCAAATGAAAGCATGGGTAATATCACCTACTGGGTCGTACACACACCAGATCCACAATCATATGGGTGCTATGTTTTCTTCTATTTACTATGTATTAGCAGATGAACAAAATATAGGTGGTGAAATAAAATTTCACGATCCGCGTGGAAATGCTAATAGAGGATATGATGAAAATTTTAAACATCATTTTGAAGATAAAATTATTTTACCTAAGACTGATGATGTGTTAATATTCCCATCATTTCTATATCATTCAGTTAATCCTTTCTCGTCCGGCATAAGAATAGCATTACCTATTGACTTATATCTATTTCAGGAGTAGAGCATGAAAGAATTATGGATGATGTGGGCAGGAAAAGAAGCCGATAATGTTGATAATTGGAATGAATTAGCTGAACAATATCCTCTCGTTGATGCACAAATAGGTCAAAAGGCAAAAGGTAAAGCTGACGGAGAAATAAGACGCAGTCAATTAAGATGGGTAAGCGATGAGCTCATAAAAAAGAGAATGTACGATTATGCAGAAGTCGCTAATCGATCTTTATGGAATTTTGATATTAATTATATGGAAGATGTACAACATACGCGATATCATCATGAAGATCATGGTCATTATAATTGGCATATTGATACATTTTGGGATAATAAAATAACTTTGTATGATAGAAAAATATCTGTTATTATTCAACTAGCAGATGGCGATGAATATGAAGGCGGAGACTTTATTTTAGACCCACTATACCCTGGACCTCCTATGGATTTAATGAGAAAAAAAGGTACAGTCCTAGTATTCCCATCTTTTATAAGACATAAAGTAGAACCTGTGACTGCAGGAACGCGAAAATCTTTTGTAACTTGGATAGAAGGACCGGCTTTTAGATAAAAAAATTAATATAAATAGAGTAAATAAACTCTATAGGATATTAAAATGGCCATTCCAACGACAAGAGATACTTATATCGACTATTGCAAAAGAGCACTAGGCGACCCTGTAATAGAAATAAATGTAGACGAAGATCAGATAGATGATCGACTAGATCAAGCTTTAGAATATTACAGAGAATTTCACAGCGACTCAATGTTAAGAACTTATATAAAACATCAGTTAACCGCTACTGATGTGACAAATCAGTATATAGCCATGCCTGCGAATGTCCTACAAGTTAAGAGAGTTTTGCCATTTCAACTCTCATCTCAAGGGTCCAGCATGTTTGACGTTAAGTATCAATTGATGCTTCACGATATTACAAACATGACATCATTCCTTGGAGATGTTGGGTACTTTAGTCAGATACAACAATATACTCAATTGTTAGATATGACATTAAATGGTCATCCACAACACGATTATAATTTTCATCAGCAACGCGTTTATATCCACGGTGATTTCGAAGACGAAACACTAAAGGCCGATAAATACGTTGTAATTGAAGCTTTAGTAAAAATTGATGAGGCAGCACATAATAGTGTATGGAACAATAAGTGGTTAAAGCTATATGGCACTCAGTTGATAAAACAACAATGGGGTGCTAACTTAATGAAATTTTCAGGAATGCAACTTCCTGGTGGTGTCACAATGAATGGCGATGCTATATATGAATCGGCAACTCAAGAAATTATGCGATTGCAAGAGGAGTTAAGACTAGAACAAGAAGACCCAGTATCGTTTTTCATAGGATAAGAATATGCGCAATCTTTATTTCAGTGCTGGTGCAAGGTCTGAACAGAATTTATATGAAGATTTAATTATAGAGTCCATTAAGATTTATGGACAAGACTTATATTATTTACCACGTGATCTAGTGAATGTTGATGATGTTTTCAGAGAAGACCCTGTATCAAGTTTCAATTCTAATTACTTATTAGAAATGTATGTAGACAACATCGATGGCTTCGATGGTGAAGGAGATCTATTTACAAAATTTGGTGTTGAAATAAGAGACCAAGTTACATTTACTGTTGCTAAGCGTAGATGGCAACAAACGGTTATGAGATATGATAATGAGATACAAGGTATTCGTCCTCTTGAGGGCGATTTAGTTTTTACGCCATTCTCAAAGAAAATATTTCAAATCATGCATGTTGAGCATGAACAACCTTTTTATCAATTAAACAATTTACCAGTATTTAAATTACAATGTGAATTATTCGAGTACAATGATGAGGACTTCGATGTTGCTAATGACGCTATCACACAACTCGAACAAGATGCATCTTTCAGATATGACTTAAGTTTAACTCAAGGTATTACTGCGGCAGCCAAAGTGGAGCTTGATTAATGAGTCATAGATGGAAAAGATTACGTCGAGTAAGTGTAACAAATTCTGGTCAATCGTATGAAACACCGCCTGTAGTTACAGTTGCTGAGCCAGTAGCCCCTAAACAAGAGGCTAAGGGTACAGCGTCTACAGTTGGCGGAACTGTCGATGCGGTTACATTAGATAGTGGTGGTAATTTTTATAAAACTCCTCCGGCTGTTACTATAGCTGCACCTGATGTTGCTGGTGGTACACAGGCCGTAGGCGTTGCTGTTATATCTGGCGGAGAAGTAACAGGCGTTAATATTACAGATCCCGGTACAGGTTATTCTACTCCTCCAACAGTTACAATTGCTAAGTCTACGGATCCTAAATCTGATTTTACTGCTGCGGTAACATTAGATTTTGATTCAGCAACCGGTACAGTTACAAAAGTAAATATTACCGATAGTGGTAACTTTTATGATTCATCAAATCCACCTGTTGTAACTATTGCGCCTCCATTTGCTCCTACTAGCTTTGAACGTGGTGAAGATGTGAAAATATCTTCTGATGCTAATGGTGCAGTTGTTGAGGGTGAGGTTGCACAATGGATTGAAAGTAGTCAGACTCTAAGTTTAATTCATACTTCAAATGATCAGGGTACTTTTGTTGCACCAGCGACAGGTCTTGTTATTACTGGTTCTACTTCGGGAGCATCTCGTAGAATTAGTAAGGTTATATTACCAGAAATAGTTGGTGATGTATCGGATGAATTTGAAGATGAAACACAGGACTTTTTAGATTTCACTGAAACTAATCCATTCGGAGAGCCTGAAGTTGCAACAATAGTTAAACAAAAAGCTGATAGTGCCGCGGCGGCCGCAGCTCCTGCAACAGAAATAAAAATCACTGGTTCTGCCGCTGATCCAGCATTTACGCCCAATAAAACATATAAAGTTATTGCTAATGATTCGTCATCTCAATTTGTGGCTGATGAAGATGATGCAAACTTTATTGAAGGTGTAAGAGATTTAAATGTTACCTCTTTAACTATCGGTACTAATGCTGATAATAATGTAGAAATAACATATACGCCTCAAGATGATAGTGATACTCTCGTATTGGCAGGTGATGGATTTACACATATCGGAGTTCCGGAAGGAAATTATCAATTAAATACCGGTGATGCATCATCTCCTACCGTTGGAGCCCTTCAACCAGGAGATAGTGCTGCGCCAAGAGTTGGTGATAGTGTTGATGCCGGCTTTATGTCTGACACGGCATATGCTTTACAAGTTGCGGGTGCATCAACGGCTATGGTTTGGGATAGTGCCGCTATAGATTTTGGTACTGGCGTTGGCGGATTAAGCTTTATTCGAAACTTTCCAGTTACTACGACAGATGTACCTGGTTTATCTGATCCATCGGGAGTTGTATTTGGTAAAAACGGTCGTAGACTATACTTTGTAAATAAAAACTTTGCCGATTCAAGTGCGATTGTATATGGAGCTAAATTAGAAACACCATATGATATATCTTCTATATCTGATGGCGATGAAGAACGAGCTGATTTAAGTACAGTATTTGCAAGATCATTTATGTTAAATGCAGATTCTTCTCAATTCTATGGTGGTCAGAGATTAAGTGCACTAGCGTTTAATCCTACAGGTACTAAGATGTATGCAGTTGAAGCTGATAGAGATATACTAAATCAGTTTAACTTATCTGATTCATGGGATATTAGTACAGCAACATATGAAAAAGGTATTGTAGGGTCATTGCCAGTTGGTTATTCAGCTGCTCAAAGTAATGTAACAGTAAATTCTGAGGTTGACTTACACAATACTTTCTCTATGGAATGGTTTGATAGCGGCCGTAAGATGGCTGTTGGAAAATTAGGTGTTAACGGTCCAGTTGATGAATTAACATTTACAACGCCATACGATCTTGGTACATTTAATGGTAATACATCTTATACAAATAATATTATAGATTCATATGGTACTACAAATAAATTTGTACAGAAATTAGCCTTTACTAAAGGTTCAATGTTTAATAAAGACGGAACAAAACGTTATTATATTCATAGACAATTCTCAGATTCTGACTACGATAGTTCATCTAGTGGTGTAGGTAACGGTCTAAATGGTAATAGAATGACACTTCTACGAACAGATCTTTCTACTCCATATGATCTATCTACTATGGCTTATCATAGCCAAATAGAATTAACTAATTTACCGGACTCTGGTGCACCGACTAAAATGAATATCAACGATGCATTTGCTATGCATCCTGATGGATCTAAAATATTTGTTATGACTAATAGCGTTCCAGATATGCCAACAGATAGTGGTTGGACAGGAACAAATCAATTTAATATAATTGAATTTGGCGCAACTGCTGATAGCGCTGGTTCATCGTTTATTAATCTACCTGATATTTCTGTCAAGCCTATGGTACAAGCCGATAGTGCGACTGCTTGGGCTGAATCATACTTAGCAGATTCTAATTTAACTTCATTTAGAAAAATGATCCCGGTCGGTAGTGCTCACTATGTTGATCCAATCGTAGATAGTGATGGATCATTCTTTGATTATAATTCTATTCGTTTAATATCAACTGTTGACAGCGGAGCCCGCTATGAAATACCTGGGATTGGTGATGTATTCTACTTATCAATCGATGAGGGCTTTAGCCTTGATAGTAGTACATCAGCTGATAGTAACTATACCGTAACCATTGATTCTGATAGATTATACGGTGGTGGTTATGGTAAAGTGTTTAATTTATAAGGCTAAAAAAAGATGGCAATAATAAGACCTAGATTAAAATTTCTTAAAGGACAAACTTACACTATAGATGTAAGTGATGCCAGTAATTCCGGCCATCAGTTGAGATTTACTGCTGATAGTGGTGCAACAGAATATACAACTGGTGTGACAGCGGCCGGAACACCGGGTACTACAGGTGCGACGGTAACATTTGCTGTACCAGAAAATGCTCCGAATGATTTAAATTATTATTGCGCTACTCATGGATTAGGCATGGGTAATAAAATGAAAACTATTTTCGATCCTGCGTCTATAAATTATATTGGTTCTAGAGGTTGGAATACAGGTGGTAGAACAAGTGCATCTGCAACTAAAGCTGGTTCAAATAACATTACTTATTTTTCTATACCTACACAAAGTACCGCTACGAGAGTTGATAATGTATTTTCAGATTATGGTGGAGGTTTAGGATTACAAGCTACAGGAACTAGAGGTGCTGATTGTTTAGTAGTAGGTGGTAATGCAACTGGTAATGATGCTTTTCAAGGGATTAATAAATTTAACTGTGCTACTTTAGGAGCAGCAACATCGCATGGTACTTTAACTGCTTGGCTAGGATTAAATAGCGATCCATATTACTCATATAATAATGACACAAACCAAAACTGGATGAACAGAGGGTCAATGAGTGATGGAGATAGATGTGTTTTTCAAGCTGGATATTATCATGGAGGAAGCAACGGAATCGGGTCTTTTCATGCAGATATTGGATATGTAAGTATACAAAATTCAGGTAATGCTAATAACCATGGTGATTTAACACAGGCCAGGAGAGGACCTATTGCAGTAAATGATGATACTAGAGGATTGTTTATTGCTGGTGAAAACGCTGCAACTTCAGGAACTAATAGAATAGACTATGTAACTATTCAAACACCAGGTGATGCAACCGACTTTGGTGATTATACTTATGGATTAAGACGTGGAGCTGGAACACATAATAAAACAATTGCATTAACTACAGGTGGTAGATATGATACTGGTTCGCCTAGCACTTTATATATAACATATTCTGGCCAGAATGTCATTCAAACACTTGGAAATGCAACATCATTTGGTAATTTAAACACAGGTAGAAATAGCCATGGTTGTGTTAGTGATGGTACATACGCCGTAAGCTATGGAGGTGTAGATGGTTCTGATGTAAATGTATATGAATACCAATCATTTGCTACACCAGGTAATGGAGTAGCCTTTGGAACTTTAGGTACGCTTCATGTACAAGATCACGGCACTGGATCAGGAGCGGCAGCGTAAGGAATAAGATATGGCAACGAATAGACCTAAATTAAAATTTCTAAGAGGATCAACGTATACGTTTGATGTGAGCGCCGCTGCATTAGCAAATCATCCTTTTAAGTTTACGGCTGATAGTGGATCCACTGAATATACAACTGGCGTAACACTTACTGGTACGCAAGGTCAAGCCGGTGCTTCTTTATCAATTACTGTATCCGATAGTGCACCATTTAATTTAAACTATTTCTGTGGTACTCATGGAATGGGAATGGGTAATCATATTGTGATACCAGCTATACCACCTGATCCATTCGATAGTGACGGAGAATTTTTTAGCGTATATAGAAGTCATATTGACGTCACCGCGGGTTCAGGAACATTATATACCGGTAGTAGCGGTACGGTATATTATATGGCAGTTGATGAAAATGTACCAGCTACAAATGATAGTGCATTCTTTGCTGATAGTAATATTAATGTTGGCATA
>Ga0115012_10000573_pt1 | contig 20923 bp, 27 predicted proteins | sample TroAtlMetagenome_FD_88706 | JGI IMG/M metagenome (GOLD analysis project Ga0115012, IMG submission 88706) | Marine eukaryotic phytoplankton communities from Atlantic Ocean - Tropical Atlantic ANT10 Metagenome | ecosystem: Environmental > Aquatic > Marine > Oceanic | place: Tropical Atlantic...
CCTAATTTAAATTTTTCGGGAATCGTTATATTAGGTTTTTTAGCATTTAAAGATCTTTTTAAAGCAGCTGGAACATGGCTTATTTCATTCCATTCAGCTACTAAATGCTGGTCTGATAATTCTTCTGTGGGTACTAAATTAATTCTTGTCATAAAATGTATTATACACTATATTATCGGCCTTGGCCACGGTATCTTTTATGTGATGACTTTTTTGATTTGTTCATATGACTCATTGATATCTTCACTCTTCTACCTCTACCACCCTGACCTTGTGATGTACTTTTCTTAACGCTTGAGTGGTTTTTATTATTCCATTGATTTGATTGTCTAGCCATCTTCTTTAGGCCTCCAAACAATCTTTATTCCACGTCTCACTAATTCGTTAAGTATTTTTTGTTTAATTTTGGGTTTAGTATTATGATTATTTAATTCTTTAAATAACTCATCTTTACTTATAGTTTTAATATAGTAGTGTGTGATAGTTGTCTTACCAGTCTTTCTATCAAAAGAAGCTGCGCTGGGTTTTAATTTCGTAGGCGGCATAATTATTCCTCATATATAAATGTTGCAGGAGCCAATAATATATCTTTAAGCTCCTTAATGTTTCGTTCTACCCAGTGAGTCGAGACGTCACCGGAATCTAATAAATTTTTCCAATGTGCCTGTTCATCTACAAAATAACTTTTTGCAGGTCCGTTTAAAACATTATCATAATACCATTGTAAATCTTTTTCTGGATTATCCCACCATTCTTTAACCATGGTCCCCATGAGAGCTGCACCTTCATCAGTCATGTGCTTACTATCTGGATGAACATAGTTTTTATTATTTAAAGATCCAAACGCCCGAGCAAATTGTAATGTAAGGGATCTTACTGACCACCATGCACTAAATAAATCTTTGTTGTCTAAATCTAATCTACTTTGGATTCCCGGAAGGGGCCAATTGAAAACTTTTTCTATATTGATTTTTTTGTGTTGGGAGATTCTTTCAAACTCCACATATGGATCTGTTGTTATAAATCTATAATCTATATTATTAGCTTCACATATTTCTTGAACTGCTAACATATAGGTTATGGTCTTAGCATGCATAGCTAAAAACTTATTATAGGTATTATTGCCTGGTTGGCCTTGACCACCATCACCAAGGTCTCTCCAATCTAAATCTAAACCAGCGGTTAAACCTTTACCACTTATACATCTTGAGGATTCTTCATCCCACACCTGAAAGTCTCGTTCAGAGTGTGACCAATATATTAAAACAGAAGTTTTAGCTTCTAGAATGTGTGGTAGGTTTGTAATGAAATCTTGTAGTATATTGACATTAGATTTGGCTGTCTGAGCAGCTGTCTTAGGTTCATCTAAAGCTTTAGCTAATCCACCAGTATTAAATTCATCACAGCCGGCTGTATAACTACAACCATCGGTATAAATTGTATTAACGAAATTTCCTTTTCTCAATCTCAGGTCCATAATATAATTATACTATAAAGTTATTTCAATTTCAAGAATTCTGGTTTAGCTATTTTTCCGTCTTTACCTGGAGTACCATCAATTACTTTAGGATCCGGATCTACTGTTTGACCTGGAGTATCTGCTCTATAAGTCTTAGCAATCTTATCAGTTCCTATTTCTAATGGACCTTTTTTGATATGCATAGTTACTTTACTATCCATAGGTGTTACTGAAGGCTCTAAAGATCTGGGAAATAAAACATTATCACCAAATGCTTCTTTTATTTTTGATTGTAATTTTCTTTTTTTAGCTTGAGCCATGTATTCATCATAGCCTTTCTTACCTTTAACTACTTTGTCGCCAGTCCATCCAGTCTTAGGTCTTTTTTCCCATGCAGGTCCGACTTCGTTTAATTTTTCAAATACTTCATTAATATTTTTTTGTGGATCAGGATCAGGTCTTGATTGTGAAATGTTTCCACGTGCCCTGAGCTGATAAGCCTTTCTTACTTCAGCTGGAGATACCTTTTCTATGTCTTTAATCATATCAGGTTTCTTCAATAACTTTCTTAATCCTGCCTTAATAACGCTAGGAGAATTTTGCTGAATGTAAAATGTTGGTAAACCCTCTACTTCTACCCTATAATACAATTCGTCAAGTTGTTCAAATTTTTCATTAACATTTTTTCTAATCTCTCTAACCTTAGCGGCAGCATCTTGTCGGGCATGTCTGATATCAAGACTTTTCTTTTCTTTTTCTTGTCTTTTATCAGTTTGCTTTGTATTTTCTTTTATAAATTGGTTTACTCTCATGAACCCTGTTTGCTCAGGGGATTGCTGACCAGTGGGATTTTGATATCCTTCTTGATAAACTAATTTTAAATCTACTACATCAAGGTTATTGTTTTTAGCCTTGTCGTTTAAGTTCTTTTCTGCTTTCTCTGTTAGAGATGTTGTCTCAGATATGATATGGTCTAAAAACTTATCAACCATTCCTTCAAAATGGCTTATATCATTCATCGCAACATTAAAGTTATAATTTTCTGCTAAGAAGTTTTCAAATTTAATATTAAATTGTTCTGAAGTCCCTCTAATTTTTCTTCTTGAGGATTTATGAACTGCGCTCTTCTTACTTTTATTTCTTCTTAGTCTTTTTAATCTTTCCATCTCAGCTCTTTTAACACGAGGCATTAAACGAGTAGATAGTCTTCCTAGGATAGCGGCTCTTTGGCCCACTCTCTTATCTATCATCATTTTTTCAGATGGTGATAATGATGAATAACTTCTACCTTTAGCTCCTGCTAAACGCTGTCTTAAAATTCTTCTGGCAGCTCTTCTTGATCTTACGTGTAGTCTTCCCTTATCTGCCATTCTTCGTGATACACGCATTCTAGCTATCTTCATCTTATTCTTATATCTTCTCATTATGATAGCACGTCTTCGTCTTTGGAGAAGTGTTAATGGCTTACGAGCTTCTGTTAATTCATGCTCGTCTATTGGTCCTAAACCTTCTCTGTCTAAATCTTCTTGTAATTTTAACCCGGCTCTAATCATCCCCATAATAGGATCAGCCATGGATTTTAATTGAGGTGGTAATCCTCTTTCGAATGTTCTTATATCTTTTTTAGCAGCTGCGTCTCTCATCTTAGATGCTGACATACCACGTACGCCAGAGTCGTCCGGATCCCGAGTACCTGCGGATACAACTTTAATACTATCAAATTTGTAATCTCGACCGTTATAGGTTTGAAGTAACTTATCAAACTCTGATACCCGGTCCGAACCAACTACCAAAACAATATCCGTATATTGACGCTGCAACTCTTTCAATATTTGAATTATAGTTCTTGCTCTGGATTTTACGACGAGCCTTTGGCCGAAGGCGGCTTGGGCTAGTTTAAGTTTATCATCATAAGAGAGCGGATTCTTTTTAGAATCTTGGGAATGAGACAGATAGATTAAAGGAACTGCACGTTGTTGACGTGCGACCTGCACCAGTTTTTTAGTGAGAGCTTCATGACCAATTGTCGGCGGATTCATTCTTCCGAACGAAAATACCGCAGTTTTTTGTCGAGCTTCTTTGAGTGGGTCTTTATCCTTGGGACGAATTACTACTTCGTCTTTTGGTACACCAGTCATAGTTTTGCCAGAATTGACTTTCTTGACTGCTTTTGTTTTATTTGCTTTTTTAATATCTTCCATATTTCATCAGGGATTGTTTAATAACCTTACCTGCCTCATGTCTTGTGGTTTGACTTATGTCCTTACACGTTATTATTTATCAGATTCTTCCTCGTAACCTGGCATTGTAGTATCATAATATACTGATAATTCTTCACCTTTTTTAATAGGTTTGATAGTATGTAAATGTTTTTCATCACCAGTTATAAATTTAACAATTACACAATTAGGATTATCACTATGATTTATAAATCCACCTAGTGGAGTTCTAACCCAATTCTTTTTATATAAGACGTGAGTTAATCCTAATAATACAGCTGCTCCAAGCTCTACTTCAGAATGTAAACCTATACCATCAATTGGACTAGGTTTAATCGTTAGACCTTCTGGTAATGGTCTATAGCTTCCTTTCTTGAATATCACTTTCTTGAATCATTTTGCCAACCTTTTATAACGTCAGCACTAAAATTCGCATAACTAAACTCTAGTCTATCTACTAGTTTAACGGCTCCTCCTATATTATCAATAGCAACATAACCTTCTTCACCAGTAATTTTCCATCCTCTATTTGTTTTTAAGAATGTTTTAAGCTTAGCAGCTTGGTTCATTTTTTTAATTATAAGCAACTTAGCTTCGATGATATACATCTGTAAAGCATACATTGCTGATATCTGTCCTAATGGAGTATTAGACATCCATTCTTTGACAGGTTTAAACTTTAGAGCAAAGGATCCTTTACCTCTCTCTGTTTTTCTTTTAGCTAACTCTTTCTTTTCCCATGCTAGTAAATAATTAACTAAACCTTTAGCATGCGCAGTAGGATTCTTAATCATTAATCCGCTGCCTCTAATCATACTATTTTGATATTGTTTGATTAGCTGATTTAACATCGCATTAGATGCTATTTGATTTAAGCTTCTGGCATTAACTTTTCTAAACACCTTACCTGCATTGGACATTGCTTTAGTCACTGCTTTTGTTTCAGAATCAGTCATTAAAGCACTTCCAGACACATCATCGTAATCTGCATCAGCCATCCATACATTGTTTATGTTCCCTAATTTCTTAACGTTGACTCCATAACTAGCAGACATGGATTCGAAGGTACGGCCTGAGTACCTAGTGTGCCACACAACACCCATGGTGGAGCGTCTGATTTTTTTACCAAGAGCACTATCATAGGGGACAGCATAAACGATAGTATTAGGATGAAAAGTAACGTATTTGATACCATCGACAGTTGCCGTTTTGAGATCATTCGCTGTATATAAGAAATCACCTTGTATTACTCCATCTATTCGTAAGCCTCTTAAATGTTTAAGGGCTGCTTTTAATTTAACTGAAAGATCTCCAGACGTATCTGCATCAATTTCAGCATCCGTTTTATAAACTTTTGGATTCTTATTAAAGATTCCTTTTTTAGCAACAAAGAATTTTCCATCGCTAGGATCATTACCAACAAATATTGCTGGAGCTCCATCCCACTTAATTGTCGCATTAATTTTTCTTTTTGACCAACCAGACAATGAATTTCTCATTGACTGTAGAAATGTTAAAGCTTGACGAGCACCATCAACTCCACCATCAAAGACGATGTCTTCTAAATGCTCCATGTGTGTATTTTGAGCTTCTGCTAAGTATTGTGTATAATTTTTCATTTCTTTGTAAAGTCGCACATCATCCTAGTTGGATAACCATCCGTACCTTGTGTGTCCCTAATATTTATTTTAAATTTGTATTTGCTCGATTGCATTTCTATATCTATTCTTTTACCTGTTCCTGTCTTACCACCATAATAGATTGTTGGAGTTCCTGTTATTGTAGATGCACTTCTCATATAGCTCTCATCTATTTCATAGGTATCAATAGTAGCTCCATAACCATGAACAACATAATAACCATGTCCTATGCCTGTCTGTAATAAATGTTTTAAATCAGCTCCAGTTTTTCCATTTGCTGTAACTCCTGCCCAATCACTTTGACCTTTCTTTAAAGGCTTTTGTGTTACTTCATCTACATTATATTCTGTTCCAGCATTAAATATATCAAAGAACCCTTCTGGATCAATACCAAATAAATCTAATAATCTAAATCCACTAGTTGGTAATGTCCATTTTTGTATGTCCTTAGTAGGCATATATGATTTAAGACCTACGTTAAAGAATGTTGTTGTCCTATCTACTTTCAAACTTAAATATACCATCTCTTGTAATTTTCTAGAGTATATTGCTAAGTCACCAACAACAGGTCCTATGTTTTTACTACTACCAGGATTTTTAATATACCATCTTGTTCCATAAGTTAAAGGTCTTTTAGTATTAGCTGAACCCATATCCAGCACAACTGATTTGCCTTCTATATTCTTTATAGTTTGATGCTTACCCATTGTAGATTGATTAGCATTGTATTCAATAGTTGGTCCTAATGGCCCATATTTTTTATCTATTTCTTCAATCGCTTCTAACATAGTAGAATCAACATCACCTGAACCTTCATACCAATCCTGCAGTGCATCAGAAAAATCTTTCTCAAATTGAAGACCTCTATTATTAGCACCTCTATTACCAGAAGATCCCATTCCCCACTTTATTCCAATTTGAACACCTTCGTTTCTTTTCATTTCATCTAATGAAAATTTGTCTTGAATCAATCTAGTAACATTAATTTTTGAAGGTATATCTTTATCAATATTAATAGGTGTTTCTATTTTTGGGAACTTATCTTTACAATATTCAAACACTCTTTTACAGTCATCAATTCTATCAGCACTAAATGATGATCCCGCTAAACCAGTGTCTATTTCCTGCGTTGTTTTAGGGAAAAAGTTATAAGCCATCTCTATCTACCACCGTGCATAACAAAACGCGTTATACGCGCGTATATGCGCTTTAAATGCGTGTTTTTACCTATATTATTGCTCATTATTCGTTACTCTTTTCTCGCTAGCAGAAAACCAGCCTGTTAATATGTATTTATCCTCTTTTAAATCAGGTGCAGCTCTATGCATATGTGTATATGCAGCTGGCCATAATACCAATTTACCTTGTTCTGGTTTCGTCCTATCACCAGTAAATTTAAATTCTGTATACCCGGAATCACAATCATTTAAATAATACATCCATACCATAAATCGTTTAGATGTTGATGGACTATTACCTTGTTCTGTATGCCATTGTGTAAAGCCGCCACCGGGTACTGCTTTTTGTATCTTGACGGCTTTATCCATATTAATCTCAAATGCTCCACCTATTTCATAAAGATCTTGAAGTTCTTTATAGCATTCTTTTAAATTGAGTTTAATATATTCTAGAAGTTGTTCTCCACTAGCATATTCTTCTAAAAAAATATTCCAATCCTTTCTGCCAGGATCATCATTATCAATCCAATTTTCTTTCTTTGATTCCATAAAAGAAATTATCTCCTCGCACTTGGCCGGAGATAATCTATCTTTAAATATATGGATAAAGTTGTTATGCATGAACTAATCTCAAATTGAGAAGTCCATCCGATTGTTGCTTATGATAATAAGCTTCTCTCCAATTATTAACATCGATAGTTACATACTTGGATCTAAATTTTGGTGTCTTAGCTTCTGATACTGGCTTAACAACCATTAATTCGTCTACTTCATTTGAAGCTGCATACTTGTCAAAGATATCAGGTGTAGTAAAATTGGATCCTAATTTCTTAAGCTCTAATCTATTTCCACCTACTGCGATATCATAACCTATATGATTATCTACTCCAAATTCAGATGAAAAATCATAGAAACATAAAAAGAATTCACCTGGTCCAGCTTGAACTTTTCCTGGTCTGTAATGCATTAATGCAAATTCAGATAATTCATACATTGGATTACTAGTAATCGAAACATCAATATGATTAGCTATTTCGTGTAAACGACCATCATTAATAAATGGAGTCATTTCATGAGTTCTAATTTTCATTAGAAAATCATTCACTGTGTCATCGTCAATATTATTTTCATATGCAAATCCACAAAACATTCCAGTTAGCTCTCTAAGAGCTGTATCGAATAGTTTAGGATTAGCAAAGCCTTCGCGTCTCTCTAGAATTGCTTCTAAGTTATGCCTTATTCCTGAATAGTTAATCATATGTTCTCCTTTACAGTTCTACCTGTAAATTTTTGGAAGACTGTCTTCGCCTCTTCAAGCTCATAAGTTTCCTCGTTAAAAATTCTCCTTTCTCTGCAATTCATATCGTACCATGTTAAGAAATTATCATACACGCTACGCTCGTTGTCATAAACAAATGCTTCCATTATGACACCTGTTCCATGGAAGCTTTTGCATTCTTCTCACCATAAAAGTTTTCCCAAAACTTATCAGTCTCAGTTTCACGTTCATCGTTTGAAGCTTTAAGCTGTTTTGGCGTTATCATTAGAGCTTCACAGAAGTCTAATAAGACATCGCCGAAAGGAACTCTATCGTTTGATTTCCATCTTACGATATCATTTTCATCGATATACCAATCATGCGAACCAAAGAACCCTTCCGGATCTTTAACATCAGCAGTTGTATTAAACGTACCAGTTAATCCCCATCGAGAATAACTACGACCAGAGCAAACTAATTTGTCCTGGAATTTTTTTGGATAACTTCTTTTAAACATAATTTTCCTAATCTCCTATTTAATTATTATACCCGCAAACCGCGAAAAAAGGCAACCCCTTTATGACGCTAATTTACAAAAACCTTTAAACTCACCCTTCATAGAATAAGGTAAACCTAAGCTGTAGCAGATGTAACTTTCATCCCATTCATTTTCAAGACCTTCAGATTGAAGGATCCAACGAATCGCTGATCTTCTAGAACCAGCCATTGCTTCATACTTAGCAACTAACTTTTCAAACTTAGCTGTGTTATATGCATACATTTCTTCCATACGCTTATTCTCAGCTTCAATAGCATCGCTGATTCTATCAGCCTCAGCCTCTAGCTCAGCCATAGACATAGAATCAAAATCATATCCACGATTTCTAAAACCATAAGCATCCTTATGACCATCATAGATGAAAGTAATAAGATTCTCTCTCTCGAGCTCAGCCACTGTAGAGATACCTCTCTCTACCCAGTAAGCTTCATCTTCAGGATAAAGCCCTGCAGCTCTACCTGGACCAGCTTTGATCCAAGCTCTAGTTTTAGCGTTCTCCGCTTTGATGTGATTTAGTAATTCTTGCATATTCAATAACCTTTATTTAATTTCCTATAATATAATTATATGACAAAACCAGTTTTAAGGCAACCGGTTTCTTCAAAAAACTTCGATTATTTTGCGGTTTTTCTGATATTTGACGCAGATATGCGCTCTATTTCAGGTTCTAGGGTTTCTTTTTCGATTTTATAACCTACATCTCTACCATAAGTTATATTAACGATATTAGGGACCTCAATTATTGTATAAGTATCTCGATCTATACCTGCTTTGTCTAAAGCATCAATAATCATTAAAGCACGATCATGTGCATTGTATGGGTTATTTTCAGATCCGTCGGATCTTCTTAATAGTATTACTACTTGGCCAGTTTTGCTAAGCGCTCTTTTAAAAAGCTCTGTATGCCCTGAATGCCAGGGTTGAAATCTTCCAAGGAGTTGCGTAGTTGGTCTACTCCAATCCATTCTGATATCCTCACATCATAGTTAACGGGTCTTTCAAACATCTTGTTTGTATCCTCGTATCTACTTTTGCTCTTCGTGTCCATGAAGATTATGAAATCTGCGTGAGATGCATTGCGCAACTCTTCTGTAGGTGCTACAAAGTCCATAATACCATAAGGTGTGTTCCTCATTCTTAATGCTTGATATAATCTTCCAGATGGAGAGAAATCCCAATCGTCATGGAACTCTCTCATTGTATCCGCATTATAATGAGGTAATAAGAAATGATATGCTAATTCCCGTGCTAGCGTAGTTTTGCCAGAACCAGGTAATCCGCATATTAAGATTTTTATCTTCGTCTCCCATTATTCATCAGTAGCACTGATATCATAGCACTAGAATTTAATTGATTAAAGTGCATTGTATCTTTAGGTAAACATTTACCACCGAATCCTCTTTTTCCATCAGGACCTGGAACATCCCAATGAGATCCACCAATGTTAGGATCCTCAACTAATATATCTTTTATATTATTATAATCTAATTTCAATGCTTGGCATGTATCATATAATATATTTGCAAATTCTACTTTAACTGCTAATGCAGCATTCCTGGCAACTTTAATCATAGCCGCTTCTTCAGGATCTACTACTTTAACACTCTTATTGGTTTGCTGAGCAAACCATTGATTAAGAGAATTGGTAGAAATTTCTTCCGAGCCTATAATTAAAGGAATTGAGTCATCATCTACATCCTCTTTCCAATGGTTCTCTCTAAGGAACTCTGGGAAGACTATGGCTCCCGGAAAATGTTCTACGTGGTCGGGACCGATTGTGCTTCTAATAACTTGTTGTCCCACAAACATGTTATACACCGATTTTAAAATGCTGATATCTAATTCACCCATGTCACCAGGTTTAGCATCAGTTGGTACACAGATAAAAACATAATCAAATTGACTAGCTTTAGGAACTGAATATTCTAAAGCTGGATCATGTATTGATATATCTAATGATTCATCTATGTTTGTTAGAAGACGGTGAGTAGCTTTACCTACAAAACCATATCCTAATATTAATATTTTCATTCTTCTGTTAACCTATCCAATTCTTTGACATCATGTTTGCCGAGAATTTCGATGTTATAATACCCATTCACAAGTTTTACGTTGTGCTCTAAATAATATCCTTTTGATTTAAGAATATCTCTTCTACGTTCAAATTCTATGTAGTCCGTTGGACTTAATCTTGCGTTCATAATTTAATCCACATCCTTTCGTGTAAATAATATAAAAGTAATTTAATAAAAAAGTCTGCTGCCATGATCCCTCCAGCAATTTCTAGACTGCCTGTTAAGACATATCCGATTATCCCTGTTGTCAGGGTTGCAATAGCTCTCCATGAGAAAGTCTTTAAGACACTTTTTGTTCGGCTATCCAATCCTCTTCGCCGTGATAGGTTGGCGCTCCTTCTAGAGCAGCTTTTGCCGCCCACATTACCTTCATAATTTTTTGTTTACAGTAAAAACCATTAAAGCCATCAATCATTGGATCATGCATGACTCCTTTCCATTGGTCTAGTTGATCTTGAATTGTATCAACTCCTGCCTTTTCAATATATGGCATATTATCCCCTATATAAATTCATTAAATTTCTTCTGCATGTCCCCTGCAGAACTTTGATCGAAGACTGGTGTGTCTTCAATTATATCTTCTTGAGCTGTTTGCTCAACATCATATAATTTCATTTTAGATCTATCAACACCTACAACAAACCTTCTATTAAAATTAGGATCCGAATATCTATTCTTTAATTGCTTAACTAATAGCTGTGCTAGATCTTCTAATTCTTCTGTGGATATAATTGCCCACATAAAGTCAGCAGTAGCTGGTAATCCAAAACTTTCTGATGTATCTTCTAACCCAATATCACTTGATGTATATCCTTGTCTTGTAGTTTGTGTAGCACTAACAATAGGTACATTAAACTCTACAGCTAGGCCTCTTAATTCCTCTGCTATAGCTTTTACATACGTATAACTATTTACTGCTGCTCCTTTCATTCTACTAGAGCTACATATATTTAAATAATCAATGTATATGATATCAGGTTTAAATTGTTTCTTTAATCTTAATTCATTTAATAGATGTCTAAAGTGTCCTGTGTGTGCACTAGCAGTAGGATATTCTTTAATAATTAATCTACCACTTGCTTTAGTTGATGCTCTTCCCATTTTCTTTTCAAAAGCATCTTTAGGCAACATCTTTAATTCATCTATTGTAGTGTTCAATAAGTTAGCATCTATTCTCTCAGCAATCTTTTCTTCAGCCATCTCCATTGTAATATATAAAACATTATATCCTTGTAATATATTAGCTGCGGAGCAATGACACATGAATAAAGATTTACCAACACCTGTTCCAGCAAGACATATGTTTAATGTTTTCTTACTTAAACCACCTTTAGTAACTTTATTGAAATAATCTAAATCAAAAGGAATCTTTTCCTCTTTCATTTTATAAAAATCAAATCTGGCTTCAGCATCTTCTGCCCAATCATGTCCTATATGATTGTCAAATGATACAGCTAAAGCTTCAGATAATTTTTCTGGTATTGCGTGTTCGGTTTCTTGACTCTTACCATCTATAATTTGGATACTATCCATGATAGCATTATAGATAGCTTTATCTTGACAGAACTTTTCTGTTCTATCTAGGATCCATTCATTCTCAGATTCTTCTGGTTCATGGAATGATACAATAAGATTATTTGCTTCGCCTGCTTGATCATCAGATATATCACTTACCTTATCTAACTCTACTAGTAAAGCGGATTTAGTTGCACAAGAATTAAATTCTGTAAAATACTTATCAATTATATTAAATAATTTTCTTTCAACTATATCTGAAAAATATTCTTCTTTTAAAAATGGTAATGCCTTTCTAGCATATGCATCATTAAATATTAAATGTTGTAGTATATTTTTTTCCATAACCTATTATAATATATTGAAACTGATAGTGCAACGTTCATCTGGATCCGATTTAATTTCCGGGACCATATGTTCTAGCCAGCTTGGCCAAACTAGTAAGTCGTTTGTTTTGGGATATAGCTCAACGCCTTGTTCCCACCTTGTATGATCGAATGCTTTATAGTGCCATGATTGAATTAAACTTTCAATAGGACTTTTAAATTCGATTGGACGTGATTTATCAGGAACATTAACATAAAAGGTACCTGAAAGCAATGCGCTAGGATGAGCATGCCAACAATGATGATTCCCATATCCATATACATTCCACCATGCAATAAGTCTTAAATTACTTTTTTTAATGCCAACAGAACTACAATATGATTTGCAATGACCATGAATTGTTTCTCCCAGCTCTTCCCATCCGTCGATGCCTACCATGGCATCTCTATCATAATAGGAAGTATAATTGTTTTTGTCCGGGCCTCTAAGTTTTCTCTGTTGAGATATCTGATAAAAGATATCAGTCTTGGGCTTGATCGTCTCCGTCAACATCGGAATCGGGAATAAATCCTTCATCTTCTACTCCATACATAAATTCTTTTTGAGCAGCTTTGTCGATCAGATCTAATAATTCAGGTGTGAAATATTTTGTTGGATTTTCATAAATGGATTTTGCATATAGCTTTGTTCCATCTGGCATCTCGAATCTGGTAGCAACCTTTTTAATAATCTTATATTTTTCTGCTAAGTCTAATAGACCAAAATATCTATCTAAGCCTTTCTCAAATGATAGTTTGACTCCAACCTTTTTATTCTCACGTGACAATCTGGATTTGTATGTGGTCGCATTGATTATACCACCGACAACGTCTGTCCCTTCTTTGTCTTTCTTCTTAGTCAACATCATAATAGTTGATGCTGCATATTTAAGGCCGGATCCACCACCAATTTCCTTTAAAGGAATATATTGTCCTACCATTGTATAAACATGATTAGTAACTAACATTGGTATTTTAGCTTTAGCTAATTTTAATGTTAATACTCTAAATGTTGCTTTAATTAATTGTGCCTTAGTCATGTCTCTGGTTTCGGCACCTGCATGTGTATCTTCCATCTCTTTAGTAGTAGATAAAAGACCTAATGAATCTAAACAAAACATCATAGGTGGTCTACGATCTCTTGGTTGTTTAGAATAAGTATCAATTACTTTTAATGCATGCGTTCTAAAAGATTGAATGGTATCTGGCTCTGCCAAAATAACTCTCTCGGTATCAATACCTCGAGCTTCCATCATATCTTTTGTTACAGCTGCTTCTGTATCATAATATACTACACCAGCATCAGGATTCTCTCTTAGGAAATTTTGGATAATACCCAAGACGAAAAACGTTTTACCTGTAGCACTCTCACCAGCGAACGCTGTAACTTTATTGTTAGGAACACCACCGTATATACTGCCAGATAAAGCAGCATTAAGAATATAAGAACCGGTGTCAATAGTACCAGTAAACTCAGCTGAACCAGTTCCGTCAGCAGCGATGACTGTATCCTCATCTTTAATGTCCTCAACTAAATTTCTAAAAAAATCACTCATAACAAACTCCAATATAATATATTATATAACATTGTATCCATGAAGTCAACTTATTTGTTCATGTATACTTTATCTATAGCGTCACTAAACTCTTCAATCTTGTCGAGTCTTTGTGGCCAATAGATATAATCCTTTTCAGGATTAGCTTTTAAGTTATTCAATAATGGTTGTATCATTGAATATAATTTTGCAAACCTTTCTTCTAGGTCTGATGCAGTAGCTTCTACTGCTTTGCTTTCTGCTTTCGCACTCTGTACAACTTCAAGCTCATCAGCATCCATAGCTGAGAAACCAAAGTCAAAAGAGAAATCGTCTATTTTAGCCATTGAAAAAATCCTCCAAAGTTTGTCTCTTTTCTACTTCCCAACCTATTGCATCGAATACCGCTTTAATAGGTTCTACAAATGATTTATCAAATTGTAAATCATAATCCAAATACTTATCTAGTCCCATCTCAGTTGGCAATACGCCTGTTGTCGCAACTACATTTTCTCTTAATGGATTAGGAAGTTTAAGATAACAAAATTTTACTTTATCACCTTCCATTACAGGTTGATGTCTAGTTATATTTAGGTCTGCCAAATAATGGTTAAACATCAAAGCACCTCTAACATGGATAGGTGTCCCTTTCTTATATATAGAAGATGGATCTAAATATTTATTCAATCCTTTACAGCCACGTGGGAATGCAATCTGATCAAAAGGTAATGTCTTAAATTCATTTCTCTTATCTTCTAAGTATTGTATAACTGCATCTTCACCCTTAGTCATAATTAATCTAAAAGCTTCTTCAATATATGTTCTTATAATTCCAGGTGTAGAAGATCTAACACTTTCTAAACCCATAACCTTTAATTTAGGTTTCTTATATCTAACACCTTCTTCATCTCTAAGATTTAAGATGTATCTTTTCTTAGCAGTCCATACACCCTTATCGGCAATAACTTCCCGCTTCATAAACATCTTATTCTCGTCAGCATTTACATACGACGCAAGTATTCTATAGCTCTTTTCAATTTCGGGTTCCAATATCTCAGTACAGGACTTATCCAAGAATTCGGTGATCTGTGTAGCCTCTGCGCCATTCGGAAAGACCTTATGTACAAGCTGTGCAAGATTAACATATATCGAATCCGTATCGATCGCCACAACATAGTCTTCATTTTCTGTCTCCAAAGTTTTATTTAAAAAATTATTAACAGTCATCTCAATCCATCGGATAGACAACTGTCCACCTTTAGTAATACTCTCAGCATATTTTGGATCAAACCATCTAAAATACTGATTACCTAAAGCACCATAAACACTATTCAATTGAATCTTTTTAGCCATCTGCATGTTCTTACATCTGGAGATTTCATTTTCTAATTCTTTAGTAGGTTCTTTTTGATATTGTTGTTGTGCTTTAATCATTCTCTTCTTCCAGACAACTCTATCATTATACATCTTATTCATTAGATAAGGTAAGAACCCTTGATAGTCTTTTGTATATACATCACCAGATGCAGCAACTACCATATTCTCTTCTTCTAATTTTTCTTTATGATGATCAAACGCGCCACCTATTATTTTTTCTATACTAGGCGTCTCACCAATTTTACCTTCCCAGGTTTCCGGAGAAATATTATACTGTTGGATCAAATGTGGATATAGACTATTCAAGTCAAACGAAACAATCCAATCATGTAATCCTACTTGAGGTTCTTTTACATAAGCACCTTCAATTTTATTTTCTTTATGGCCAACCTTTAATTGAGGTACCACAATATTCTTATCTAATAAATGGTTGTGGATAATTAGATCCCACATTCTTAACGAAGTAAAGCAATCTTGATAATTAACTTTAGCATCATAAGCAATTGCATAGACCTGTTCAATTAAACCCATCTTCTGTTCTAATTTAGTTACAAGTTCTACGTCTTTAATATTATAATCAATAAACTTTTCATAATCTACTTTATAAAGATCAAATAAAGAATCAAGATCCGAATAATCTAATTTCTTTTCACCTAATTCTATATTAGAAATATTATCTAAACTATAGCTATCTCTCATTTGGAAAGTAAACTTTTTATATAAAGCAAGATAATCTAATACAGCAACACCTAAAGGATCGTATACCGTTTCTACACGACCTCTCATTGTAACTTGTCTTTCCCTTAATTGTTCAAAGGGAGAAAGTTTCTTAGCAAAGTCATCACCAAGAACTTTTGTTATTCTATTAATTAAATATGGAATATCAAAGAACTCAATATTCCAACCAGTATATACATCTGGGTCGATTGCTTTAATACAATCTAAAAATCTCATTAAGAGATTAGCTTCATTTTCACAATGAATATATTTTACATCTTTTCTTTTAGGTGTATACGCTTCACATCCTAATACAACATATTGACCTCTAAATTCAAAGCCAATAGCATTAATAGGTTTCTCAGCTTTACTTACTTCAGGAAACCCCTCATCAGCTGCAACCTCAATATCAATATTAACTACTCTTACTAATTCAGGATCATATTTAACTTCACCTTTATAGTTATCATTGATCCAAGTATAGGCAAACATATTCAGGCCATAGACTTGACGTCCAGCTATATCTTTATTTTCTTGTATATATTTTTGAGCGTAATGTGGATTATCGAAATCCCTTCGCATTACATATTTACCATCGAGTGTGGTATAGTCGGTAGGTGTTTTTACAGGACCGGAGAATAAATAAGGTCTACAAGGTTCAAGGTAAGAAAACCTCTCGCCATCTTCGTAGCCTCTTATTAAAAGCTTAGAGCCTCTTAGCTGTACATTCGTATAAAACTTCATTCACGATTCCATAACATAATATATCTATTATATAACAAATGCGCATTAAAGGCAACTTGTTTTTAATTGTGTTCTGCGTCTAGATCAAATTCAGAGCCTACGATAAGACCCATTCTTAGGTTTACGTATTCTTTAATATCAGCGCTAACGGATGAATTTCCTGATAGTGCAGATCTTAATGCTGTCCAATCCCCGGAGTTCGCCGCTGAAATTTCGCCTGATGCTAATGTGCCAAAATGTGCTATAATACATAGTTGGTGTTGTACCATCATAGGTATCGATCCCCAACCACTTATAGCGCCGGCAGCTTCAGTCTCAGCACTAGTAACATTTGATTCAGTTATAGATCCTGATAAACCTTCACTAGTGTGGATGCCCTGCATCTCTGATTGTAATATGTGATTTATTATAGCCATAATTATCTCCTGATAATATTTATGAAAAGGGGACGTTAAGCCCCCCTTTCAAATTGCTATTATTCAGCAAGAAATGACTTAATTGATACGTCTTTCCCGATCTCAATAGACTTGGGTTTCTTCTCTTCAGGTATATACTTTTCAAGTTTAACCGTTAAGATCCCGTCTATTAAGTCTACTCGCTTAACTATAACATCTGGAGCTAGAATAAAAGATCTAGAAAAGCTTCTAGCAGATAATCCACTATGGATCTTATCTCTATCTTCTTTCTCTTTATCTCCTTTGATAATTAGATTGTTCTCTTTCATTTCGACAGAGATATCTTTCTTACCAAATCCAGCAACAGCTAGTTCGATTAAGTAGTTCTCATCATCTTCTCGGATGATATTATACGGGGGGTAGTTTGGTGCAGGATGTGCACTCATGGTTTCGATCTGATTTAGCATCCTATCGAAGCCGATTGAAAATGGACTTAAGCGTCCAAATATATCGTCATGTAAGGTCATTGTCTCCTCCTATTCGTTTAGCAAGTTTACATGTGTAACCCGCCCCATGCGGCGTTACAATATTATTTATATATTATATATGGCTTTATACCAAAAAATCAACGGTTTTTTTAATTATTTTTTCTTACCGATATTATATTTGGCAATAAGCTCCCACTCACCTTTTTGACTATGTGGGATTATTTTGATCTTGTTTATTGACGCAACCGGATCCTTTACCTTATCTTCGTTGACTATTTTTACTAAGCCCCAGTCTTGGAGTAACTTAGTTATAGCATTACGTCTACCTTGATCGTCTTCTGTAAAGTCTGTTGGTTTGCCATCCAATCCAAATAATTCTTTAAAGTGTACTATATAGTACTTACCTTGTTTGTGCAATATGTGACAGGATTGGAATAGTGTGTTGTTTTTTCTAGATGCGACTCCCATTCTCGTTAGTGTTTCCCTAACTTTGAGAAAGTCATCGTCTTTGGCGAGAGTCACTTCTACCATAGTATCTATTGATGTCATTTCGATTCACCCTTATAAAATTTTCTTTTCAGCTCAGCAATCTGCTCGATTGTTAATATCTTCATACATTCTAAAGCTTTGTTACGATTATATTTATAATATTCCATGATTATAGAGAGAGTTTCGTTGTCTTCTTTCTTATGCCACTTGGCAAATCTCTTTCTAGGGCGCACTCCATAATATAGATAATCATACTTCATACGGTTATCCATATCGGATCTTAAATTAACTTCATTCGCTTGAATGATAGTATCGGGGAAATAACTAAAAGCTCTGTTAACAATAAACGAATTATATCCATCTTCGGTTTGCTCATCAGACATAAGATGAGACTTCTTGAAGTTGATACTGTTTACGTATGCAAAGGGATTATTTGAACTCACACTGCACCATCACTTCTGCAAAGCATGCAACTAAATTCAATTCCTGGTCTGCAGCAAAGGCAGCTTTATATTGATAGTCAGCTAATGTTAAACACAACTGCGGTATAGATTGTTGCTTCATAATATCATGACTTGAATCATATATCTTTCTAAAGATAGCATTCATATCATTATCCATATTATTAGCACACCATTTCCTAACCTCGGTAAAGTTCTTTGTCTTCATATGACTTACTAACTCTTTAATAGAAGTCTCTTGTAGGTTAGCTAGGATCCCAGCATCAATAGTTCCTGTAGCAGAATATCTTTGCAACTCATTTAACACTCTTCTCCAATCAGGAAAGTGTTTACTAATGAATGCAGCTACTACATTTTCTTCATACTGGATATTTTCTTTTTCAAGTATATCCTTTACTCTTTCAAAAAACTCTTGGGCCAACTTAGGACTTTCTTTCTTTGCAATAGTAAAATCAATAACACTACATCTACTATGTAATGGAGATATGATTCTATTCTTAAAATTACAAGTTAAAATAAATCCACAATTCTTGGAAAACTCTTCCATGAAGTTACGCAAAGCTGGCTGTGTGGAATTAGCATTCAAGTAATCAGCCTCATCAAGGATAACATATTTTCGTCCGCCTTGGAAACTAACACTAGAAGCAAATTGATTGATTTCATTTCTCAAGGTATCAATATTACCATACATGGATCCATTAATTACAATGTAATCACATTTCAATTCTTCCAACATAGCTTTAGCAACTGTCGTCTTACCAACGCCAGGTCCGCCTGCTAATATTAGATTTGGTATATTACCTTGATCAACAAATTCTTGGAATACCTTTTTTAATTCAAAAGGTAGAATTGTATCACTGATACGATTAGGTCGATATTTCTCGACCCATAAAAAGTCTTGCATGTCTCACCCTTGTCATGATATAAATGTTGAATTAACTTCAGTAGCTATGTAATACTCCATTGCTGGACCATTACTATTAATCGAATTAAACTTCGCAATACCTTTATCAGATATAGCTACCCTATAATCTAGATTCATAAGCTTAAGGTTTTCTACCCTAAATACAAATCTATATTCTTCCGCAGATTCACCTATAGCAGATCCATAAGTATCAGCTGTTGGATTTTTACTATCCAGAGCGGTAAGATTAATCTCACCATCTTTAGCTTCTACTGCAATCTCAGGTAAACCCAATACAGATGATGCTCTCATAACACCATTGAACTCACTCCATGCAATGTCTAATTCGACTTCTGGAGTTGGAAATTGGATATCCTTTTCAGGAGGTGCAATAATCATTTGCTTATCAGCAAACGTATAATTAATTGCCTTTCTACCTTCTCGAACCTCTACGAGGTTATCATGGAAGATAAGATCCGGTTCTTCGAATAAACTAAGAACACCTAAGAATCTAGGCAGATCATATACTGCACCTTCTACAGGAAAGTTTTCTTCGACAGCTGCTGAGGCCATGACTGTCTTTTGGGGAGACACGGTTTTGATAACCTGTCCCGGTTGAAATAAAACCGAAGGATTAATGCTCGAAAAATTCTTCAGCACACTTACTGTGTATTCACTTAATTTCATAATATATAGTTCCTCAATTAATAATATTAATTATACCCTATTGCTAAGGCATAGTCACGTTTTTCTTTTTCAGCTTAGATTCATCAGCTGTTGCCGATGCTCCAATTTGTGCTAAGTCAGATAAACTACCACCGAAGATCATAGTCCCCACATGCTGTAATTGCATCCATGGACATAACCATATTCTCAATCCAATGTTTCTAGCCCATTGACAGAACATATAATCTTCTGAAAGATATCTATTAGAAAACTCTAATGGTTTACCATCCTTATCTTTACCAACTTTAATTCTTTTATCTTTTACAAATTCGATAACTTCTTCGTTAGTTGCTTTAGGATTGGCTTCAAAATATTCTTCTAAAGAAGATGCAATATGCATACTCTTATCATCAATCAAAGCATCAAAGTATGCCATGATTTCTCTAGAACCATCGAACTCAGCTGTTCTTACGTGGTCAGGTTTGTACATTAGTTGTGGATAAGCATCTCTATACTTTTCTAATGTCTCTCTTCGAATCAACATAAAGCCAGTTCCACCTTCCATCACTTCAGCAGGTTCATCTAACTTAATTTGATTCTGGCCAGGAGCTGGATTAAAGACATAGTCACCTACAAATTTATTTAAAACTTCAGCGTCTTCGTCTGCAACACCCATGTCCACAGCCTGTTTTACTTTTTCCCAAGAAATACATTTCTTAGGATATGGTCCACAAAGAACATCAAACGGATCACCGTTATTTACTTCTGGATGGCCATCGGATAATGCAAGTAAAGACATTACATCCTGTGCATTGAAGCCTATATCGGAGTCAATAAACATTAGATGTGTACAATCACTTCTCATGAATTCATCACAAC
>Ga0115012_10000578_pt1 | contig 20897 bp, 1 predicted proteins | sample TroAtlMetagenome_FD_88706 | JGI IMG/M metagenome (GOLD analysis project Ga0115012, IMG submission 88706) | Marine eukaryotic phytoplankton communities from Atlantic Ocean - Tropical Atlantic ANT10 Metagenome | ecosystem: Environmental > Aquatic > Marine > Oceanic | place: Tropical Atlantic Ocean...
CGCGGGGGGGCGGCGGGCGCGCGGGCGGGCGCGCGGGCGGGGGGGGCGGGGGCGCGCGGGCGCATCACAATGCTTTTGGGCGGTGCAGGCGGGCCGGCGACCGCGGGGGCCCGTCGGGCCGGCGCGGGGGTGGGGGCCGCGGGGGGGGGGGCGGGGCGGCGACGGGGCCGGACCCGCGGCGCCGACGGGGGGGGGCACACGCGCGGCCCGGCGGGGCGCGCGGCGGGGGGGCAGAATTTGGGAGCGGGGAGGCCGGGCCCGCCTCTTGAGCGCTCCACTCCGGACACTGGCGCTGGCTCTGGCGCTGGTGCTGGCGCTGCTGGCCCGTGGGGCCCTCCCACAGGGCGTGGAGGAGGGTGGCGAGGGGGGCGAGGGCAGTGCGGATGACGCCCCGGCGCCCACGCAGCTGGTCGCCGCCGAGTTGCGTGACTACTACCTCGAAATGGGCGAGGAAGTGCCCGTCATCCCGCTGGCGGAGGGCATTTGCTCGCAGCTCTGCCCAAAAGACCCCGCCCGGGGCGGACTCACATCAGCCGACTGCCCCGAGCACCCTTTCTGCTCGTACAACCGCACCTTCTTCTTCAACCCATCCGCAGCGGGGCACCGCGACCTGACGGGGCGCGGGGTCCAGCCCGACCAGGTAAACGGGATGGGGCACTTCGACCAGGCCCCCTACGGGCTGGCGGCCATCAACAAGATCGAGAAGGTCTGGTACACGTACGTCCCCGGCCGCGGCCGCATGCTGGACGAGGAGTGCGAGGCCCGTGGGCGGCCCGCACCCTGTGGGTACCGCCCAGGGGACCTGAACCCGCACGGGTTGCGGGCAATCAGCCTGCAGACGGGAAAGCAGCTCGCCACGCCCAACATGACGCATCTGCCGCTCGCCATGGACTACGACCTCCTTTCGCGCAGCGTCCTGATGCTTGTGAAGGAGTTTTCCGGGCCAGCGGGGGGCGCCGGCGCGGAGTTTGAGCCCGCGTACCCCGTCACGGCTGAGGGCACGCCCGTGCTGGCGCTTGTGGGACTGAATGCCACCACGGGCGTGTTGCACGAGAATGCCCCGGGGGACCCCAACGGGCTCTCTTCCTTGCAGTTCTGCCGGTTCGACAACCCCCGGTGCTACTTTACGCCTCAGGGGCACGCGCTACCCTTCGACTACGACTCGCTAGCGTTCGGCGTCACGGCTCTGGACACCTTTGACCAGACACTGTACTGCATCATGTACAATAAGCTTGTGGGGACGCCTTCGTACACGCTCTTCGGAGTCAAACGCACGTCGGACCTCGCGAGCGAGCTCACGGTGCCTATGATGGGGGAGTTCTCCATCTTCATCGACTACCCCGCCCTGCAGTACTACAAGTGGCCGGACCGGCTGGTGGGCGTGACTTCCCTGGAGTTCTCTCCGAAGAATGTGGCCAAGGTTTCCGACTTCGAGTACGCCCCCCAGGACGGCAAAGAGAAGGCTCTCTTCGTCGTAGCCAACGTGAAGGAAGACGTTGGCCCCTGCTCGCCGATATCCTTCGGCGGAAGTGGCAAGGCCTGTGGGATGGCCCTGTCGGAGTCCGAGTGGAGGGAGGAGCAGGCTCTGAAGAAGCGGACCTACGCGGGGAAGCGCGGGTGGGACCCCGCGGCCCCCCCGCGATGCCTGTGCCCAGCCGCGCTCGTCCAGGTCAATATTGCCCCGGGCCGTGCACCTATTGGGTCGGATGGGCTCATGCAGCTCGGGAACGAGGACCTGGACCCCTCGGGAGAGGCCTTCACAGTGCTGGCTTACCTTGACGGGAGCTACAACGCGGCCGACCGGGGGGGCGGTGAGGATCAGGCTGAGGCACACCGACCGGCGGAGGCGCCGGGGGCCAGCCTACAGCAGGGGATCTCGGCTATCCGGTCCAACTTCGAGGAGTCCAAGGGCGGGATGTTCTTCGTGCAGACGCCAAACGCGTCGCTGGCCGCAGCTGAGGGGGACGACGGCCATGCCGCGGGGCTCGTGGAGATCGGCCTTGAGGAGAGGGCCGGCCTCGGCAACATCAACGAGTACGAGACAAAGTCGCCCATGTCTCTGGAGCACTTTCCTCTCTTCCTGTTCAATGAGTTCGGGGACTCCAAGGCGACAGACTTTCGGCTGATGGACTTCTTTGAGTTGGAGACGGACCCAACCAAGAGCTACATCAATGCACCCAGCGCGGGGTTTGACCCGAGCCAGGGCCTGCACGGTGTGGGTGGGGTGGAAGCGGGGCAGTACGTCTGCGTGGCTAAGCCCCCGCTCACCTGCGCAGGCTGCAAGGAGAAGTACCGCTCGCTCGTCCAGACTGTGGCAGGGGCGGCGTTCCCCACGGACAAGGAACTGTACTCGGCGTGGCTTGATATGTACCCCGAGCAGCTCACGTACGAGGCCTTGAGCGAGTTCGTCGATTTATCTGGCTTCCCCTCGGCCGAATCGGGGGAGTACCCGCTCTCCCTCTTCCAGTCCGACGAGGACGGCGCGGTCTCCTTCTCGTGCCCAGAGCTGTGCGATTCGTACACCTGTGACCAGTGCCGCGAGTTCTTCAACCGCCCCTGCAGCCTGTACGTGCGGGCCGGGGAGACGTTTCAGTTCAAGATCGTTGCGATCGACTACTTCGGAAGGAAGCAGAAATTCCTCAAGTCGGACAACTTCACCGTAGAGATCGAGGGCCAGGAGGGCTTCGAACCGGACACCCTGACAAACCCCGCGGACATGCCCCTCGACCCAATCCACCTCGGGCCGGTGTGGCGGGAGGTGGGAGACTCTTTCCCAGGGTCCTTCCCCGACGGTCGGCCGCAGGGCTCCGTGGTGGGTGGCCTCGAGGAGCCTGGTGACCCTGCTGAGGCGGGGTGGATCTACCCCAACTATCACGACCTTGCAGGTGACGTCCTGAAGACGTACAAAGGCGAGGCATATGACGCCAGGTGCAGCGAGGACGGCAAGTGCTCGCGATACCTGGTACGGCCGCGGAATAACGGGCAGTCTGGGGAGTATGACGTCGAGCTAGCTTTGGACAAGACGGGCAACTACACCCTGTTCGTCACACTTAAGGGGCAGCTCCTCTACATCGACAGCGGCCTTCAGAAGGGCGACGTGGACCTCGGCGCGGCTATCCAGTCGTCGCCCTACCTCCTATCGGTCGTACCAGGGGAGACAGACGCGCGCTACTCCACGGCGAGCGGCGCGGGTCTCTATGAAACGCTCGTTGGGGCGGCCTCCAACTTCACGATCCAGGCCCGGGACAGGTTCGGCAACAAGAAGACCACAGGTGGGGATGCGGTAAACGTCCTACTGAAGGGCTCCGAATACATTCAGGGAAGCCTGCCCGAAGACCCCGAGCACCCGACCTACCTCTCTGAGCCCCTGGGCTTCGTTTCCTACTGCAATGTCACGGACACAGAGGACGGCGACTTCTTTGTGCAGTACAAGGTCCTGAGGCGGTCCATCGTGTCCCCGACCTACAAGGTGCTGGTGACCATCGCCGGGGCCCCGATCTTTGGCCCCGAGGACGGCTACGAGCTTGGCATTGTCCCGATTGACACCTCCCCGGAGCTCTCCTTCGCTCTCTCTTCGTCGACCCAGGAGAATGGCCTTTCCACAGCCACTGCGGGTATCCAGGCGTCCTTCTCGATCCAGGCCCAGGACATCTACCTGAACAAGCAGGACCTGGGGACCGACGAGTTCAACTTCACGTTCATGGACGCCGCGGGTAACTCCGCAAGCAGCCTGGGCGATGCCCTGGGCGCGAGCGAGGTGGCGCCCGTGGTGAGCGTCGAGTATGAGGACGGAGGTGTCTACAAGTGTATCTACACGGCCTTTGTGGCGGGCCCTGCTCAAATGGATATTACGCTGAACGGGGTACGTATCGGCAGCGCCATCGACACGTCCATTTTCCCGTCGCAAATGCCTCTCTCCATCGAAGTGCTGGCGGCCGAGACATACCCACAGAAGTCGCTCGCTGCAGGCCCGGCCCTTGAGGGCTTCGTGGCTGGCACCAGCTTGGACAGCTTTGGGGGCGTCTCGTTCAAGCTGCAGGCCCGCGACCGCTTCGGAAACGTCAAGAAGGTGGTTGAGGAAGTATACACGTCCGGCGAACAGACCACCAACGGGGAGTTCTTCCCTCAAACGACTTTCCGGTACAACCTGCAGTCGTGTGAGTATGATAAAAACTTGGCCTCGCGGCCTGAGATTTGCGATAAGGTCGTGGTCCGGTCCTCCGAGGGAGTGCGCTATATGGAGCAGCCCCTTTCGGAGAAGGCCCCGAGCCTGTACAACCCCGCCACCGGCATCGACATTGCCACCTCCACGGTCTACCTCGGGGAGGGGCAGTTCCAGACGTCTTTTGGGACGACGCTGGCTGGCCTGTACGATGTGGCTGTGATGATGTACCCCGTGGACCCCCAGGGGGAGATCTCCGGCGGACTGAAGGGCGTCGTGGGCTACGATGGAGAAGAGGGATCTTCCTCGATCCAGCCCTACATCTCACCCCAGTCTGTGTTCATCGAACCGGCCGAGTTCTCTACAGTCTTGAGTGAACTGTTCTTCTGGGACCCGCCCCTTGATGCAGCGGGGGGCAGCCGGAAGGGAACGGACGCCTTCTACTCCTCGCTACACGAAAAAACTCACTTTTTCCAGACCGAGCTGGGGCAGCCCGCGTACCCGTTTAAGGACCTGGCCGGAATGGCCGGGGTGAACTCCACATTCAGCATCCAGCGGCGGGACATCTATGGCAACCTTCTCTCAGACATGGGGGAACCCTTCGACGTCGAGCTCACGACGAGCCTGGCGGGGACCGGAGAGGTCTACTCGATCCCGCCCGAGTGGCTCACCGTCCAGTACTCTGGCGCTGGCGTCTGGCAGGTGTACTTCTACACCGAGATCACAGGGTCCTATGTGCTGAAGGCTGCGATTGGGACCGACGAAATACTTAAAATCGAGAAGACTGAGGAGGGGGACTGGGTCCAGGTGGAAAACTCGCTTGACCCAGAGACCTTGCTGCCGACCGCGCCGTTCATCGTCGTGGTCGGTCCCAGCCCCATCAACGCGGGCACCACGGAGGCCCGCGGCAATGGGCTGCGCGGAGGCATCGCCGATGGTAGGATGCTCTCAATTGAGATCATCTCCAAGGACCAGCTGGGAAACCCTCGTGAGGACGCTGGCGATGAGCAGCTTGCGGAAGCACGGAACTTTGAGCTGCAGATCACAGCCTGCCAGGAGATCGACCCGTGTGAGGGGAGCATCATCCGGGCCCCGGGCAACGAGCTCGTCACCATCATGGATGTGGAACCGAGCCCCAAGCCGGGCCACTACATCGTCTCGTACATTCCCCTCGTGGACCGGAGCATGTACTTTATGATCGACATCCTATACAAGGGTGACACGATCAGCGGGCCCACCGACGTCGAGGCTCGGTTCCCAGAAGGCAGCTTCCTCACCCTCGTGCCCAATGCCACTCTCGAGCCCAACCGCGTCTATGCAAGGGTGTCTTCTGTAGGAGGTGACCCTAACCCCACCATGAGCCAGGTCCTCACATATGAGGCGGGGGCGTCCGGCAAGGTCACGTACACCGCCGACTCCGTGCGTAATACCGCGGGCGACCGGCTTGCGTTCACGATCCAGGTGCGCACTGACGAAAACTTTGATGTGGAGACACCAGGGTCGCTGGGCCGGCTCCAGGCAGAGTTGGTGGACAGCATCTCTGGCGAAAGCATCTCGCGAGTGTCTATGAGTTGGAATTTCGATGCGGCGGCGGCCGAGCCCGAGGACACCCCGGATTACGTCACCGACAATATGGACGGGTCGTACACGCTCGAGTTCCCTGCCGCAGCGTCCGCAAGCTCTGCGAGCCCTCTGTCGCTCACCAGGTCGGGCAGGTTGACCTTGCTCGTCCGTGGCTCCAGCCGGTTCAAGAGGGACAACCTGCTTCCCCTCAAGGGCTTCGAGGAGGGAGGCCACCTCGTTCGGGTCGTCCCGTCTGCCACCGACGTGGACTTCGTTGACGTGCTGTTCGAGGAAGACCTGGCGCGCGTAGACCCCAGCGTGGACGACCCGGACCGATACACACTCAGCCTGCAGGGCCAGAGAACTCTCCTGATGGAAGCGGGCACCAACGCGACCCTGTTGCTCCAGTCTCGCGACAAGTTTGGGAACGCCGCCGAGTGGAACAAGGTCATCAAGGGTGACCCTTACCGCGGAGTGCTGGAACCCCTGGTTCCCGGCATCGCAAAGGCCGCAAACCTCATTGTAGGGGACCGCGAAGACGGAACATATACCGTCCCCTTGAAGGAGCCTTCCGTGGCGACATCCTACAAAGTAATCATGCAGCTCGGAGAACGCACCCTCCCGGGCGGCGACGGGCGCCTGCCCGTGCCAAGTGCCCTTTTCCCGTTGGACTCTGCAGGGTACTATCTCCCCCTCGTGGTGGAGCCTTCGGATCTCGACATCTCGGCCTGCACAGCCTCGTACATTCCCGGGCAGCACGATTCCAGTGCCATGGGTGTGGGCGTCGAGATGGACTCTTTGCGGATAATTGTCAACAGCGAAGGCTCTCTGGTGATTATCGAGAAGGACCGGTTTGGCAATGTCCGCACGACTGGGGAATCACGGTTCTCCTCCAAATTTGTTCCAGTGGAGCGAGTCCCCGGCTCTGAGGAGTGGGCCAGCGTCGAAGATCAATATAGCCATGACCCCTCTGTTGGTGAAGGCAGCCTATACTCTCCGAGACCTGGAGACGCGGTGCACTCGATCATCTTCAGTGCCGCTGCGCCGGACTTCTATGCATCCCACTATCGCGTGGCCGTTGGGGTGGGTGAGGTCAGCATTTCTGGGTCACCCTTCGTGATGCAGATCCTGCCCGGAGAGATCTCGCTGTCGAATACCATCGCGTACGGCCCTGGCCTCAACTGGGACAATAATGCTATCCAAGGCACCGTCCGCGCAGGCGTCGAGATCGAAGTTCTCGTGCAAGCACGTGATAAATTCCGGAACAATCTTCTGACAGGGGGTGAGGAGTGGCTGCTGCTCTTACAGCCAATTGAGACTGGAAGCCTGGACACGGCGACCTCTTCACCCTCCGACACGGGGCTGTACAGTGTCAAATACGTGGCGACGAGCTCTGGCGTGAAGCACCTCCAGGTGCAGCTGCAGTCTCAGAACCTACCCACACGACAGTTCTTGCACCAGGACTCGACAGGGAAGCTTATCTCTCGCCCGGAGGGAGACCTCGGGTACAGCTACCCCGAGCCTGCTCCAGGCCAGGCACCCCTAATCGTGGACTTTGATGGCGAGCCCGGCGTCACGGTGCGCATCCTGCCTGGGCCCTTGAGCCCCGAGAAGACCTTCGCGTCTGACACCCTCGGTGCGATCAAGGGCGGGGGGCGCCAGGGAACCATGGACGCGGGGCTGCCGCTCGAGTTCGAGATCGCCACCCGTGACGTCTTCAACCGCATGAAGGTCGACGTGGACACGGACCGCTTCCTCAAGGCTCGGCTCGAGTACTACATGGATCAGAACAACCAGACCTCTGGTATTAAGCCCTTCAACGAAAAATTCCCGCAGATGGAGAGCCTGTGGTCGTTCTCGAACGACATTTGGACCTCTGCCGTTTCCCTCCACAAGGTTGAGGGCGAGTCGCTCTACCGTGTGGAGGAGGGCGCTGTGCCCATCATGGTTGTTGCCGGCTACTATAGGCTGGCAATCGAGGTGGAACTCTTCTCGGAGAGCGGGTCCCTTGAAGAATCTTTTCCAATTGGAGAGCTAGACGTGGCCAGTCCGTACAAGATCTACGTTCGGCCTGGCGTGTCATCGGGATCAAACACCGGCCTGAATTTCGGAAGCTCCGGTTCAAGTGATGACAAGCGGCGGAGGGCCCGCTCACTCCTCGCCCACGACGAAGAAGAGGCCGCCGACATTTACGTCCAGGCGGGAGAGGAGGCATCGCTGGCCGTCGCCCTCAAGGACTCTCTTGGGAATGCCCAGCAGTTTGACAAGTTCCGTAAACTTGACCAGCTCACAGTAACCGTCGGAGAGACTGTCCGCGAGGGCAGCCAGGCGTGCAAGTGGCTGCAGGTAGAAGGCTCGGTGATGCCCACACTCGATCCCTCCTCGGATCACCTGTGCACTCTTGTGCACACCCAGTGGGAGGCCCTCACGAATGGCTCTGTAGTGCCGCCTGACTACGGCCCCTCGGTGTCCGCGGAGGCGCCTGGCCTGGGCCTGCGTACGAAGAACGTGATCAGCGCTGGGCAGTTCGCATTCTCATTTACGCCCGACATGCAGCTCCCTGCCAATGCTAGGGGCTCGTACAGCCTGGAGATCAAGCTGAACGAAGGCCACATTGGAGGCTCGCCTTTCCGACTGCGGATCGAGCCCGGGGACATCCACGGGCCCGCCAGCGTTTTGCAGGACGGTGCCCTTTCGGAATGGAAAGTGGGCGAGGAGAACGTGTTCGGCCTCCTCGCCCGTGACGTGTACGGCAACGCCCAAGTCACATCTGACAAGGCTGAAAATTTCTACGTCTCCCTTCAGGTCACCAAAGCGTCCGTTGGGGGCTCTACTGTAAGCTCTTCCGGCTGCACTGCAAACAGCCCCGCCTTTGCGAGCTGCGTGAACATGCCGATTGAGGTCCACGGGGCAGAGGGGGCGACCGATGGTGCGTACAATGTTAGTGTCCTGACACTCATCTCCTCCGGCTACTCTCCGTTGGGAGGTACAGAGGGTGACTACTCAGTGTCCGTGCGTTACTGCGAAGTCGCCACCAGCTGCTCTCCCCGGAACAACCTCTACAACCCGGAACCCGACTCGTACGACTCGGTGCTGCACGCCTACCGGCCTTTCACGGTCAGGGTGAACCCCGCTGAGACGCTGGCGTCTGAGAGCGTCGTCATTGGGCCCGACATTCTGGAGGGCAGCGTGGTTGGGCAAAAGGCGGTCTTCATGATCGAGGCACGCGACTCCCACGGCAACCGCCAGTTGGGGGGCGGGGAGCTATTTTCTGTCTACATCTACACAAAGTACGGCGAACTGGTGCCCCTCCTTGAAACTGCCCCAGTCGACCTTGGCAATGGTCGCTACCTCTGCGAGTTCGAGCCGCAGATTGAGGGCCAGTACACCATACTGGTCCTCCTGGGGAACAGCAACGTCCAAGGTTCGCCTTTCGAGCCCGTCTTCCGGAGCGACGATGGGGTCCTCGTGCCTGAGATCACCCGGGTTGTGAATAACGATGGAACTCGGCTGCTAAACCTTCCCAACTCCGTGGCAGGCGAAGATTTTGCGGCTAATGTGCAGGCCTACATGCGCCTCGAGCCCAACATGAAGGCCTACGGTAAAAGAGAGGGGGGGGATCTCCTCTTCGCCCGGATCCAGCGTCTTTCAAGCTCTGGGGACGCCAAGATGGTCGAGGTTGCTGATGCGACCTTGGGCAGGTACAGACTCAGCGTCCCTGGGGCTGAACTCACCGAGGCAGGTACGTACCGTCTGAGAGTCACTGCGTGCCCCGCCTTCAACGGGACGTGCATCGGCGGCGCCCAGCCGCGCGACATCATGGGGTCACCCTTCCTGCTGAACGTGGTCGCCGCCGAGGTTGATCCAGACCTGTCTTTTGCTGTAGAGCTCGCCGACCCGGTCCGCTTCCTCAACAATGGAGACGGTTTCCAGGCCGGTAAGGTCAACAAGTTCACTCTCCAGGCGAAGGACAGATTCGGGAATGAAGCCAAGTACGACCCCTCCAATCACGGGGAGGAGCCGGCCACTTTTGACATCTCCGTCCACCGCACGGAGTCAGGAGAGAAGCTCACCAACACTGAAGTCAACAACCCCAGCGAGCTTATGCTCGGTGAAGTAGCGATCGTGCATACCTTCGAGAGTATATACTCCGTCCTCATTGCCGTTCAGGAGTCCGAGAAGTACAGCGTGGATGTCATGTATGGTGGCAGGCGAATCCTCAACGGCGGCGTGGACATCATAATTGCCCCGGGGGACTTCAGCGCCCCACACAGCTACGTCTTCCCCGAGTTTAAGGAGGTGGATGCCGGTGCGACGCAGGAATTCACCATCCAGACACAGGATGCCTTCGGGAATCTCCTTCAAGAGGGCGGGGTTAATTTCATGGCATCCATCGCCACCACCAGCCCCTACCAGGACTCCGAAGGCTCCGGCACGAATCCCCTCGGGGCGGCCCAGCGAATCATCGACACAGATGACTTCAATACATTCCAGGGCACTTTCCAGTTCAAGAACAAGTTTTTGACTAAGGCAGAGCTGCGACTGTCCGACAGGGGCAACGGCCAGTACAAGGTCTTCTTCAGGATGGACCGCTCCGGGCCCGCGCGGCTCTCCGTCACCGCCGAGTACACCACTGCCGACGGGGAGCAGGTAGTGGGCCACATTTGCGACGCGAAGAGTGCCAGGACTCTATGCGGCCCCTTCGTCGACTATGACTCCAGCAACGGCTGGTTCAACGTCGCCGTGCGGTCTGGGGAACTGAACCCGGACAAGAGCCTGGCGTACGCGAAGGGTACGGCGTTTGGGCAGGTCGCGGCAGGTACCAACGCTGAGTTCGAGATCCTCCCCAGGGACAGCTTGCAGAACTTACTGACTATAAATGGGTACCTCTTCCAGATCAGGATGCAGCACCAAGACAGCCCATACAGGCTCCTTGGTCAGACGCGGTTTCAGGCCGAACAGAGCGCGCTACGGCCCGCCGCCAGTTACTACGGGCGTTATCGGGCCCTCTACTCGGGAAAGTACCTGTTCTCCATCAAATACAACGGCAAGCCCGTTCCGGTGCAACAGGGCGGGCTCACAAACTACAACGGGACGCTTGAGGTGGACGTCATAGCTGCCCCGACCAACGGCGCCCGCTCTTTTATTGAGCACCAGCTGATGATTCTTGGCGGCGAAGAGGCCCTGGCTTCCACAGCAGGTGACCCCACCACCTTCAATATCTACACCAGTGACGCTTACGGGAACATCAAGAAGAGCGGCGGGGAAGAGTTCTCCGTCAAGATCGGGCCTGTGACAGAGGCGCGCATCACGGACAACAAGAACGGCACATACACAGCCAACTACACGATGACCGTCGCCGGAACATACGACATGGAGGTGCAAGTCAATGGCATGTACCTTTTCCAGCCCATTGAGCAGTACGACGTTAACGAGGGGGCGTACATGCTCAATGTCGTGCCTGGTATGGCGGTTGCCGAGAAATCGGTGACCACTGGCCGGGGTTTGAAGTCGGGGACAGCGGGAGACACCATGAGCTTTTTGGCCACTGCATTTGACAAGTACGGGAACCGCCTTTCCGGTAGCGAGGAAGACTTCCGCGCCAATATCTCCTCGGCAGCGGAGAACTTCTTATTGGAACTCTCCTCCCAGAGCAACGGCGACGGTTCTTACTTTTTCCAGTACTCTCTCAAGAAGGCCGGGTCATACAATATCAATGTGCAGCTGGGCTCCGTGGCAGGTGCTTTTTCCGACGTGTACACCGGGCTGCTTGAAGTATCCCCGGCGCCCTTGAGCATGTCGGACAGCGTCGTTTCCGGGCAAGGCATCGGTGGCATGGAGGCACCTCTAGTCCTGGAGAGCAGCTCGGTCACGGTTGATTTGCGGGACAGTTTCGGAAACAACCTGACGGACGTTGACCTCGAAAGCTTTTCTGTGGTTATATCCTCGGGTACGGGCTCTAGGTTCGACTTCCTCCGCACAGACGTGACCCCCGGGATCACAGAAGAGAACTCAAAGGGTGCCACCCGGCTGGTCGCTACCTACGAGCCCACAGTCGTGGGGAGGCACGAGTTTTCAGTACTCTACCTCGGTAATCATCTCGGGGGGTCTCCCTACCCTTTCATCGTTCGATCTGCCCAGGTCGGAGTACCCGCGCCGGACTCACATGCAAACCGCTGCGTCCACGCCGGCGGGTGCAGCTACGTGAAGGGGCACGGCTTGGCGGAAGGTTTCGCCAACTTTGAGAAGCGATTCACAATTTACTCCCGTGATATATATGGGAACAGAATTGTGACGACCAATGCTCCCGGGCTCGAGGGTGCCAGCTCCTGCGGCAAAGACAGCTCTACCACCTGCCCGTTCAGGGTGGCGATCGAGCAGCCCGGGGGCATCTTCATATCTTCTCTCGACAAGTGGAAGCTGGGCCAGGTCGCGGGCAAGCAGTTCCTGGTGGAGATCGAAGACAACGCTGACGGGACTTTCGATGCTGTGTTCAAGTTCTATCAGGCCGGCATTCACAAGATCGAGGTCTCTTTTCACAACCCGGACCAGGACGAACTCTCCGAAGACTGGCCCACCACGGACGGGCGCGGCACCTTGCTGCATGGTTTCCCCCTCATGTCCTCAGTCCTTGATGTTGCTCCCACGACGCTCAAGCCCTCCCACCCAGACGACGTCATCCTCTCAGGCGACGGGCTCTTGGGCGGTGTGGCTGGGGAAAAGAATGAAATTTTGATCAAGGCCGGGAAAACCATCTGTGTTACAAGCAGCTTCAAGGTTGGAGCAGACGGTTGCAGCGATCCGGTTCGCCGGGCGATGGCCGTGGGGGGTGAGGTCTTCACCATCGAGGCCGAACTCTCGAGCTCCAGTAGCGGCCAGAACGGCACAGCAGCCCTTAACACGACTGTATTGGACAAGGGAGACGGTACCTATGTGGCGAGCTACCAGGCTACCGCCGCGGGGCAGTACACGGTCCGCTTCCTGCTTGACGGCCAGCCGCTTGGGGAAGACCGCAACATTGAGGTGTTCCCAGGCCCCACTTCTGCGAAAGAAACTGAGGCCTACGGAATTGGGGAGGATGTCTCCGTTGCCGGAAGGCGGATAAGTTTCGATCTTCATGCTCGGGACCGTTTCGCCAACCTCCAGAAGCCCAATGACTTTCAACTCACGAAGGATGCATTCGAGATTGATATCGGACTGAAAAACGCAACCATGACGTCCGCAGAAAAATCGGCAATCCGGAAGTCGCTCATTCGCACGGACAACCTCGACGGCACGTGGACTTTCTCCTTTATCGCCCGGAGGGCGGGCTCGTACGACCTGGGAATCCAGCTCTTTGGACCGCCGGACAGCCAGGACCCTCAGAGCTCCTGGGTGAGGACGTGGATCAGCGGCAGCCCGTACCAACAAGAAGTTAAGGCAGGGGCAATCGGCAGCTCTTTCACGCAACTCCTCAGCATGGACGGGGGGGTGGCGAGCGAGGTCATCAACGCCGCTGAAGCCAAGGAGGAGCTAGTGCTGGTGGTGCACGCCTTTGACAACTTCAACAACCGCATAAAGTCCGGGGGCGAGGGGAGAAAGATATTCGTGCAGTTGGTGTACACCGCGAGCAACCGTGCGGAGCAGGGCGAGGTTGTCGACAACGACGACGGTACTTACAATGTGATATTCTTTCCACAGTTGGTGGGAGAGTACATTGTGAGGCTGAAGGTCGAGGAGAAAACGGTGCTCAAAGACCCCTCTGTCGACTACACAGACATCGGCAACGTGCTGACGATTGCCGCGTTCGCCCCTCTGAGCATCGCAGAAGGATCATCGCTGAGTGCAGGGACGGCTGGCGACGAGGCCAGTTTTGATATCCAAGCCAGGGACAGGGACGGCCAGAACAAACAGATTGGAGGCGACGTTTTCCATGTCAGCTACGACCCGCTTGAGGAATTCAACGATTTCGGCATCCCGCTTTCGGGGGGTGTCCTCCGGCCTGTCGACCTCGGCGACGCTGCGGGAGAGGACTACAACCCGGGACGGTACCGGGTGGCGTACAACATCGCCAATTTCGGCAAGTATCGCCTTTCTGTCAGGTTGCAAGGGGAGCACATCGTGGGGAGTCCGTTTGATCTCGAGATCGGAAGGAGGTTGCCCCCCGTCCTTGGAAACATCCGTTTCTCCAACACTGCGACTAAGATCACAATGCAGTTTGTGGATTCCGATGGGAATCCGGTTGCGACCAACCGTGGCGGGCTGAGTGGCCTTGATTCGTGTGACAAGGTCCTCACGACGAACACGACCGCCCAGCTGGGCTCCGGGGCCCTTTGTTCTTTCTCCTCCCCATCGGCTCTGGATGTCGTGCTCGGGTTTGGTGCCAAGATCCAGGCAGGTGACGAGGTGGCGCTGCGCAGCGATGCTGTTATCAGTTACGAGATGAATTCGCAGTTCGCGTCGGGAACGGGGGTGGTGGAACGGCCATTCGTGGCTCCATCGCCCAAGGCCGTCGTCCGTGCCCCCGTGAAGTTGTCTCTGTGTGACGACTTTGCAATTGACGCCACAGGGAGCTACGGGACGGCCGGCCGCCCCCTGAACTTCACCTACGGGGTCTTTCCCAATGTGCCAAACGAGGACTCCATCTCCGCTCTCCTTCACGAGTATAGCCAGACGGGCACGGTCAAGAACATCGTTGTGCCAAAGGACCTCCTAGACCTGAACACGACGTACACATTCGCAGTGCGGATCACGAACTTTCTCAAGGAGACCACGGAGGTGCTGCATGAAGTTACGCGCATGCCGTTCGCCGTGCCGCGAGTAGTGATCGAGGGGGACCCTATTGTGCGCACGCTGCGGAGTAAACCTCTCTACCTGCGTTCGGAGGTGTCCGTGCCGACAGAGGGCAGCCCAGAGTGCAACGTGCCTACACCAGAGATGGACTTCTACTGGAAATTCCATCCCGACTTTGGTGGCAAGGGCTTCATCCTTGACTCGAAGACTCGCAGCAGCAAGACGCTCTTCGTCTCACCGGGCTCCCTCGAGGCAGGCTTGGCCTACCGGCTGCAAGTGGAAGGCTCCATTTCTGGACAGCCTGAGCTGTCGAACCTGGCGTCGGTCGCCGTTGAAGTGCGCTTTAACGCCCTTCAGACGGCTCTTGAGGCCCCTAAGACCCTCAGCGTGCTGGACAACGTCATCTTAGACGCATCCAGGAGCTCCGACCCGGATGACCCGTCACCGTCTGACCCCAAGACACCATTTGGGCCCTTCATGCACTACTGGTCATGCCTAAACGCCACTGACGAGGAGTCCACTCCGCAGGGGGACTGCTTCGAGGACAAGTTTGGCCTCCTGTTCCCTGATCCGACGGACAGGAAGCTGACGCTCCCGGCGGGCACCCTCCGCCCTGGCAAGTACCTGTTCGAACTTCAGATCATGAAAGAGCCACTGTTCTCGCCTTCTGGGTCCATACCCGGGCGGGTGGTGGCGCTTGAGAAGATCATAGAGGTCAAGGACCTCCCCGAAGAGGGGAGCGCGCGCCGTCGGATCCTAGACTCGGTCGAATCCCGGGCCCCGCCCGTCCAGATCGTGCCTCTGATGGGGAGCGTCGTGAACAGCAACGAGAGGCTCGCCCTCGAGTCATCCATTCCCAACCGGACGCTCTATGGCGACAGTATCGCGTACCACTGGGAGATCCAGGAGGGCGTGCTCGACCTAAACGGCTACCCCGAGGTACTGGCCACGCCGAGGAACAGCTCAAACTTGGTCATCCGAAAAAACGCCCTGACTCCGGGGCAGACGTACAAGCTGGCGGTCACGGCCACAAACACGTTGAGCGGTCAGTCCAGCGCGGACGACATCTCCTTCTCCGTCAACGGCCCCCCTTCGTCGGGGTCGTTCCAGATTGTGCCGTCTGTCGGATACGCGGCTTCGACTAGGTTCACGCTGAGCTGCCTTGGCTGGGAGGACGACGGCGTCGACCCAGTAGAGTTTGAGTTCAGATACTACGACCCGACCACGGGGGACCAGATCCCTCTCGTAGCTCGCTCGCGCACGAACGAGGTCTCGACGTTCATCCCTCCCGTGGCAGATCCGGAAAACGGGAACCAGGTCATCGTGTCTGCTTTCGTCGTGGACTTCAACAACGCCAAGGTACAGGTGAACAAAACCGTTGTAGTGAACACCCCGGCCTACGAGGACTACAAACTCGATATCGAGGTTGCGTGCCCTCCACCTGAGAACGCTACCTCGGTATTGAACGCCACGGAAACAGCCTCTGAGAGCATAGAGCGGTGTTTCCGGACCGTGCAGGGAGGGGCCGTCCTTGCAAAGGAGCTGGTGGACGTGGAGCTGCGTGAGGCTAAGGGGACCAACAACGTGGCCCTCCTCCTGACCCTGGCGAAGTCCATCATGCGGATCAAGAACCGGGAGGAGGACATCATTGCGGGGCGGCCGAAGCCATTTGTGCCCGAGGGCGGCCCCGTCAGCGCTGCTACCCTCGAGCAGACGGCTGTCGATGAGATCGCCCTGGAGATGCTCTCGAATCAGTCGGCCCTGGTCATGGCTGCCTTGAGCGAGGTCATCGAGACAATCCAGGTGACGAAGGAGGAGCTGGACGCCTTTGGGGACACATACCGGGAGAGCTTGCAGAACCCTTCCTCCGCGAAGGGTGGGAACAGCTCGAGCCAGGCCTCGAGGGGGATCCTGAGCGTGCTCGACGCCTCAGTGGGGACAGGCCTCAACGACGTTGCCGCGCAGGCGCTGCTCGACTCGGCAGGGGGGCTCGCCGACGCGCTAGAGAGCAAGAAGAAGGAAACCGTCGTCACGGCGCGTCAGGCCCTGCTGGATCCCGAGCACGCGGACAGCTTTGAGAGTGAGAGATCGGAGGACGACGAGCAAGCGCGCTCCGTGGTGCACATGGTCGAGAAGCTATCGCAGGCAGGGATCAAAGACGCGGTCGAGGGGGAAGACTCATTCAGTGTGGCCTCGAAGAACATCAAGTTGGCTGCCAAGCGCACACGGGATCCCTCAGGGTCCTTCTCGGCCCCCGCGGAGGCGGGCGGAAACGCCTCGGCCAACCCCCAGTTTGACATCCCGCTCGGGGCGGCAGGCGATGGCGAGGCACAGCTGGATGTGTCCACCTCGGTCAACGCGATCAACCCTTACCGGAGCAAGGCCACGAACATCCAGGGCAACATCTTGTCCTTCGACATCAAGGCCAAGGGTGCGGCCTCGGCTCTGAATGTGAGCCTTGCAGAGGACCAGGAGCCGATCCTGATCAAGATCCCGACGCAGGTGTCGGGCTCATCCTGCCGGCAGACTTCAGGCTCATGCCGCTACTGGGACGAGGCGAGCAAAGACTGGAGCACCGAGGGCCTCTTCGAGAAGGAACGGACAGATGATTACATCTTGTGCGAGTCGCGGCACCTCTCCACCTTCGGTGTAAGTGGGGATGACGTCGTGCCGGAGTTCAACATGGTCAACCCCATTGCGGATGCTGATCTGTTCACAAACATCAACCTGGACAACTCCCTGGCCATATTCATCCTGGGCTTTATCTACGCTGCCTTCGCCCTGGCCAACTACTACGGCTACAATCTGGACGTGCAACAGGGCCGGCGATATGAGCTGGAAGGGAAGATTACGGCCCTGGATGCCCGCCTCTCGGGCGAGAAGCTTCGGCGGCCCTCCCCGCTGACTCCCGCTCTGGGGTCGGACACCAAGACCTTCCCCAAGGTCAAGACCCTGACGGAGCGCATCACGGAGAAGTTCCAGGGGCAGCACCTCTTCGCTACTGTGTTCCTGGTCGAGCCCGGGGACCCTTTCACGCGCCCGCAGCGGCTGATGGTGCTGCTCTCGGTCATTCTCGGCCAGATAGCGGTCACAGCCGTTTTCTTCGGCCTGGACCCGTCCAACCTGGCCATGAAGGCTGTCATCGGCGTCATTACTGCCGCCGCGATGCTGCCTCCGCGCGTCCTCCTCCGCATGCTCTTCGAGAAGTCCACCTACATCGCTCCAAAGGTGAAGAAGCCGAAGAAACTGCGTCAGCGCGCGATCCTTGCGACGGGGGAGTTAAAGCCCTACGTCGTCAAGGTGAAGACCTCGGATATGCTGAACGCGGGGACGCGCTCAACGGTATCCATTGAACTGCACGGAGAGCTCGGGCGAAGCGAGAACTTCGAGCTGCGCGGCGGCGTGGACACCGAAGGGCATCCCGTGAAGCAGCCGTTCGGCCGAGACGCGCTCGACCGCTTCGACCGCACGCTGCCCAACCTTGGGCGTCTCAAGCGCGTTCGCGTGGGCCACGACGGCCGGGGCACCGGCTGGCACCTTGACTACGTCTGCGTGATTGACTCCAACACGGGGGACCAATACACGTTCACATGCGACTCGTGGCTTGACAAGAAGCTTGATGGGGGGTACCTGGTGCGGTCCTTCGAGCTGAGCGCGCAGGACACAGTGAGCCTGGAGGACATCCAGCTCAGCTCGCGGCCAGCGACGCCGCAGGGGGAGCCGGTCGAGGGGGACGGGGGGCGCCCCCCCGTAAGTCCGGACCTGCGGCAGCAGGACTACGCTGCCTCCCTGGAGGAGGTACTGCCCCCGCCCATGACGCACTTCTTCCCGAACCGGGCGCTCCCCCCTGCGGGGGGGGGGCCTGCGCCGCCGAAGCCCCCCGCGCCGCCCTCGGGCCAGAAGTTCCGGCCAAGGCGGCGCAACAAGCTCGGGGCGGCGGCAGCGGCCGTGCGCGCCGGCCTAGCCTTCGGGTCGGTAGCGGTTAGCCCGGGCGGGGCAATGGCACCACCCCCGCCAGCCGCCGGTGTGCGCCCACCGCGGCGGCCCGGGATGCGGGCGGTGCCCGCAGGGGGTGCCAACCCGAGCGGTGGAGAAGGGGACGTACCCACTCCGGAGGCGAAGGGGCGTATGCGGCCCAAGCGCCGGGCAACAATGCTGCAGGTGATCGCCAACGCGGCGGGTGTGAGCAAGAGCCTCGCCGACGGGGCGGAGGCCCAGAAAGCGCGCCCGCGGGCGCTGCAGCGCCAGGGCATGGGCTCGGCTGGCCGTGCAGCGCGCCAGAAACTGGTGCAGGCCCTCGTCGACGGGAGAAAGCCTGACATGGCCGACGTTGGGGCCGCTGCACTCTCTGACGGGGGCAGTGGGGGCGGGCTACCGCCCGGGTCGTACGTGCCGCCGGCAGTGGACATTGTGATCCGGAAGATCCAGCGGGCCTGGAAGGAGAAGGTGCGGAAGCGCAAGCAGCGGGAGCTGCGCGCAGCGGCGCGCATCCAGGCCTACGTACGTGGCTTCCTGCAGCGCAAGCATGCGCAGCAGAACGAGAGCTCCAAGGCTCAGGCGCGCAGCGCAGATGGACTGTGGTGGCTCACGGCGCACTCTAAGCGGCCCGAGGCCAGTGCAGCCGCCCTCAAGTCCAAGTGGCGCGTGGGTGAGGGTGCTCAGCAGATCAACTCCGACTTCGGGAAGCGGCTGATGAAGGACATGGACGTGGAGAAGATCCCGCGGAAGCGGAAGAAGCGGAAGGGCGCGCCGACGGGCCTGCCCCGGTGGTTCATCTACGTGACCTACGCCGTGGCCTTCCTTTTCTGCGCCGCCTGTACCTACATGATCACCCTCTTCGGCCTGGCATTCGAGCCGGCCATCTCGCGGGCGTGGCTCCTCTCGAGCATGTTCGCCATCTTCCTGGAGCTCTTCGTCACCAACCCGCTCTCCCTTGTGGTATCAGCCCTGGGCGAGGCGCAGCTGGAGAAGACGCTCTCCAAGGTCCAGGACAGGTTCGCTGATGACGAGGACTTCCTGGACGACGGGCCGGGCCTCGGGTAGAGAGGCCCGCTCTGAGTAGCAGGGGGTAGAAGAAAAGAAGAAGAAGAAGAAGAAGTACGACAAGAACAAAAACAACAAGAAGAAGAAGAATACACGCCGCAGGGGGGCGGCGGGGGAGGGGTGGTCTTCGGGCTCGCTCCTCGCGCTTACATTTGTACCACCACCATGTTGTACCATAACAGGGGGGGGAGAGAGAAGAAAAGACCCCGCTAGTGTAAGATTAACGGAAGAGACCACTCTCAGAAGGAAAAGCACATTAATTGAATGCATGCCACACCATCGATCAAGCACTTGAGCCCGCGGCGGTTCCCTACTTGCCGTCACGGTAGTCGAAGCAAGTCCCGTTGGCCTCGCGGGGCGGCGGTGCGGCCCCCCGCGGCCCAAAGCCGGGGGGTAGCCCCGAGTGGATGCCAAGGCAAGGGTCGGGCAGCGGGTCACCCCCCGCCTCCTCGGAGGGGCACCACTCGTCGTTCAGGCTGAGCTCCTGGTCCTCCTCAGTGCCCTCGGGCATTTCGACCAGCGGGCAGTCGCAGACGGCAGTGCTGCGGCCCTCCATCTCGCAGAGCGCCCCGAAGCAGTAGGCGAAGGGCGTCCGCGGCGGGCACACTGCCACGCCGCCGTCCCCCCAGACGGCGGCGGCGTCCTGGGAGGGCGCAGGGGCTGCCCGCCCGCGGGCCCCCATCCACGGCTCGGGCTCGAGCGCGGAGACCAGCGATGTCTTGTTGCGCATAAAGTCGCAGAGATCCGCCCCCGAGGAGAAGTCCAGCAGGCAGGGGACCCCGGCACCGGCGGCAGGGATGCCCACCGCAGCAGTGCCGTTCCCGTCCTCCCCTTCTTCCGCCTCCCGCAGCTCGCAGGCGCACTTCACGTAGACCGTGCCCTCGGGGTAGTGGTGCACGTCGCCGGCCACGAGAACCTCGGCGTCGCCTGACACTGCCACGTGCGTCCCGTTGTTCACCATCTGGTATTCCTGGCAGCGGGCGCGCGAGCAGTCTGCCCATGCGCGGACGCCTGTGCAGATCTCCGCGGGGCCTGCAGGGCCGGGGGGGCCCGGCTCGGAGCCCGCCCCCAGGCACCGGGCGAGCCCCCCGCCGGCGGGGGCCGCTCCGAGCGCCTCCCCGAGCGCCTCCTCCGCCGTCGCGTTGAGCATCGTCCCGGGCCCCTCCGCCTCCTCCCCCGCTCCGGCCGTCCCGTTGCCCAGCCCCTCGAGCCCCGCCGCCTCCGTTGCGTTGAGCCCCGCCTCCGTCGCGTTGAGCCCCCCCCCCCCCCCCCCCCCCCCCCCCCCCCCCCCCGCCCCCCCCCCCCCCCCCCCCGCCCCCCCGCCCCCCCCCCGCCCCCCCCCCCCCCCCCCCCCCCC
>Ga0115012_10000580_pt1 | contig 20880 bp, 19 predicted proteins | sample TroAtlMetagenome_FD_88706 | JGI IMG/M metagenome (GOLD analysis project Ga0115012, IMG submission 88706) | Marine eukaryotic phytoplankton communities from Atlantic Ocean - Tropical Atlantic ANT10 Metagenome | ecosystem: Environmental > Aquatic > Marine > Oceanic | place: Tropical Atlantic...
GAAATTGTTGAATCATTCCATTCATCAAGCAATTCTAATGGTTCGACTTCATCCATAATTTTTGAGAGAACTTGTGCCCAACCTTCATCATCTGGTTCGATTTTATTTTCTTCAATCCATGTCATTGTATCATCTGAAAGTTCACACTGTTCAGCATCATTTTGCCAGGCGGGTGTTAATTCTACCTTTGACTTAACAGAAGGCCACCAAGGTGAACAAACATAACACACACCTCCAGATAATTCCTTTTCTTCTGTAGGTGTCCTACACAAATTACATGGAATCATAATTTGAATGATATTCCAGTATATTTGAACCGAAGAGAATCAATAGTGTTCAAAGATAACTTCGGATTCATGATGAGTAACCTTGTGCCCATTAGATACAACTTCTCCAATTACTGCTGTTCCTTCTAATTTATTCTGGAGCCATGTTGAGACTTCCAATGCAACAGTTGCATCTACTGCAATTATCATTCCACACCCCATATTGAATGTTCTAAACATCTCACGTCTACCTATCTCACCGGCTTTTTCAATCCATTCAAATTCAGATAAAATAGGTAAAGGAGAATGAATGTGCCATCCTAAAGTGTCATGAAGGCGAAGAAGATTTGACAAACCCCCGCCTGTGATATGACAAATTGCATGAATATTATCTGAAGAACAAGGACCTTCGCGAATTAAATCAATTACTGGATCAACATAAATTCTTGTCGGATTCAAAAATACTTCACCAAATGAAATTGGCCCCTCTTGGAATCTCTCTATTCGTTCTTCATCTATGGATAATGGCCAGGGGTCATCCCATGAATGTCCAGATACCTCCATCACCTTTCGAACCAAAGAATAACCATTTGAATGAACTCCTGAAGATGGAAGACCAATTAGAACGTCTCCTTCTTTGAGATTTGCTCCAGTAATTTCGCTTCCTTTAGATAACCAACCAAGAGCAGTACCTGACAAATCTAACTCCGTCACAATACCTGGAAGGCTAGCGGTTTCACCTCCAGCAAGAGTAACTCTGGCTCGCTTACATGCTTCTGCAAGACTCGCTCCTATAGCAGCGTGAGTTTCTGGATTTGGTTTTGGAACCGCGATATAATCTACAAAGGCAATAGGTTCAGCGCCTACACATAACAAATCATTGACATTCATTGCCATACAATCTATTCCTACTCCAGACCATTGCTTCAACTGTGTAGCAATAGATAATTTAGAGCCGACACCATCTGTAGCTAATGCAAGATAATTATCTCCAAATTCAACAAGGCCCCCAAAACCGCCAGGTAGATCTACAGGGGCTCCGACTGTGCCAGAAGGCCTAACAGATCTACCCAATGCACCGATAAGAGATGAGACTGCGGACCCTTCTAAGTCGATATCGACTCCGGAACTAGCATAATCGAGTCCTTCGCCCATGTCACTGGCTTGAGCATTAAACACATCAGCCTTGGGATTGAAAATACAAATTATAATCCGATAGGAGATGAAACAAAAATAGCTTCTAAATCCCAATTATTTTGATTTGATTCCTCTTTCAACCATTCGGATAATGCTCTCGGTCCAAGTGTTTCTGTCGCATGATGTCCTCCAAGGACTAAACCTACCCCAGATTCATGTGCTAGAATTGCGGAGTGAGCAGGGCCTTCACCACTAATGAGTAAATCTGCACCTGATTTTTTGGCTTCAACAATTTCTCCCCCTGCGGCACCTGTACAAATTGCAACTGTATTTACCAAATTCGAATCTAAGTTTCTATCTTCAGGGAAACATCGAATCATTTCATTGGATGTTTGTTCCATTCCAATTGATTCTGCTAATCTCGTTTTAATTTCGAGTCTAGAACTAGGTGTCACTCGACCAATGATTCCAATTTCCATTGATTTCCTTCCATCTTCTAACTCAATTATGTCTGGCCAAGAAGTGTTGTCTACTGATTCAATGAAATCATCAAACAATGGACTAGGGTGTCCCTTTGTAGTAAACCAATTACCCTCGACTTCAGCATCTATCGATCTACAAAGTACTGCATTATTTCCTAATGAAGGATGGGCATCCATCGGTAAATGTAAACCAATAATTGTGAGATTATTCTCAAGAGCAGTTTTCGTTCTAGCCGCTTCTATCTCATCAGAGAATGGTAATGGAATACTACCATGAGTCCAAGTAAGTCCATGATGACAAACGAGAATGTCTGCTCCCAATTCTACTGATTTTCCTATCACCTCAAGACTTGCGTCTGTTGCAGTAACAATGAGCTGGCATGGACGACTCAAATCAGAAATAATCTGAGGACCATTCCATGCACGAGATGAATCAGGGATTGAATTCACTTGATATTCGGAACAAATTTTCCGAATCATATCGCTTATGGTCGGTGTCGACATTGAACTATCTCCTACTTCTATTCAATTCTCTAAAATCATGAAAACTGTAGACCTAATAACTCTAAATCAACTAGGGGACAACGAGTCATGATTGCTTCTGTCATTACTCTAATATGAATTTCAGCTACAACATGAACTGTAGATTGAAACATATGGCCTGCATGGACATTGTTGTCATCATCTGACCAACAACAATGGATATGTGTAAACGCTTTACCATCTTCTGTTCGAGCAATATTTCCAGATAAACTAACCAGTTCTGATGGAGGTGGCAATGGCCTTCTTTGGTAAACTCCTTCATCATCCATGTAACCATACAAATTGTCCCTCGTTCTGCCAATACCACTGGTTATAGCTGCAGCATCAAATCCAATTTCATCTGCAAGCTTCTGTAAAGTTGCATGAATTTCTTCGTCTGGATCAATTCTAACAAACAAGTCTTCTCCGCTTCTTGTCCAATCCATGATTTACCCAAACACTGTCAGTTCCTAAATTTCTCTGTTAAAAAACTCCAATAGAAGTATTGAAAATCAGAAGAAAGACAACTGACAAAGAAGAAGATTTCCACTAGAAAACAAGGGGTTCAAAGCACATCAGCCGCTTGATTCATAGACGGTCGATTCTCACGTCAAGGTCCTTGGTGAACAAAATGGCGCTCCAGATTGAAGATCTCGGTTCACGATGGGAGACTTTCTTTCAAGAAGTGAAATTACAAGAAATTCAACTTCTTACAAACAATTCAATCGAATTTAGACTACGATTTAATGACATTCAATCTTGGGATCCAGAATTTGCTAAGAAAATTCTAAACCAACCCAAAAGAACAATCTCATTAGGAAAAAGAACTCTTTCTCAAAGATGTAAAGAAAATGGATTGAATATTGAGCCAGATATTCTTCTTGAACATCTCCCTCCAGATGTTGAATATGACTTGCGAGATATTGGGTCTGATGATCTTAATCGACTTAGGTGTGTAAATGTAGTAATCACAAAGGTTTCTGAAATTCGTCCTAGAATATACGAAGCTGATTGGTGTTGTGACTCTTGTAATGGCCATACTATGGTCCGGCAAGAAAATGAATTAGAACTCAAAGAGCCATTGATATGCAGTGGTTGTGAATTACCAGCATCGGGTGCTGGTTCTACACGATTTACTTTAGATAGTGATAGATGTACCTGGATAAATAACCAATATTTGGAAATTCAAGAACTGCCCGAACGTGTTAAGGGAAGTGGGCAACCAAGCAGAGGAAAGGTATTGATTGAAGGAATCCAATGCAATCGTTTTCTTCCAGGGGAAAGGGTCACTGCAAATGTAATCCCATATACTCAAGCAGGATATCATCGAAATCGAAAATCTGCCATGTTTGAAATCGTTTATAGCCTCCATTCGGCAGTAAGAGAATCTACACCTTTTACTGATATTCAACCATCTGAAGAGGAGAAGAAGGAAATTCAAAAAGTATCAACTCGACCTGATTTAATGTCAATCATGCAAGAATCAATTGCTCCTTCAATCATCGATGTTACAGACAAATTAAAGGTAGTAAAACGTAGTCTTTTGATGCAACTATTTGGAGGAGTTTCTCGAATTAATGCAGATGGAACTCGAAATCGAGGTGATATTCATATTTTGTTGATGGGGGACCCAGGGGTAGCAAAATCTCAACTTCTTACTTACATGTCAAAATTGGCTCCAAGGGCCAAATTTGCATCTGGAGGAAATATCTCCGCTGCTGGATTAACTGCTGCTGCCATTCGTGACTCTTTCGGAGATGGTAGATTCACACTAGAAGCTGGAGTTTTACCACTAGCAGATTTAGGAATCGCATGTATTGACGAAATTGATAAAATCAGTAATGAAGACAAAGGATCTCTTCACGAGGCTATGGAACAACAACAAATTTCTGTTAGCAAGGGAGGAATTACTACACAATTAAGAGCACGTTGTGCTGTTCTTTCAGCTGCAAATCCAAAGAAAGGAACTTTTGATGTTGGGCCAAATCAAAATCTAATGTATGCATTTAATCAAACTGGACTTCCAATTCCTCTAGCAACTAGATTCGATATTATTTGGTTGATGAAAGATAGGGTAGATGAGGAAAACGATGCTAGTATTGCAAGGCATATTATGGCGAGTAGATTGAAAGGAGTTCCGGAAAGTAAAGTTGAAGAAAATACGTTTGAAAATCCTGTAATCAAAGATGAAGAAGTCATTTACAAAAATAATACAAATGGAAAAGAATACCTCTCAGTACCCTTCCTTCGGAAATATATTGCATATGCCAAAACAAATTTTTCCCCTAATTTGACGGATGAAGCGAAGTCAATGATTCTGGATTATTACAAAACAGCAAGACATACTTATGGAAAGGATTCAGAGGCAATGTCAGAACGGAGAGATGAACAACCTATACCAATAAGTGCTCGTGCATTGGAATCTCTAATCCGACTTGCAGAAGCTCATGCTCGGATGTATCTTCGAAATGAAGTAATCGTGGACGATGCAGATATGGCAATCGCAATCTTCAGACATTGGAGAGAAGAAGAAGGAGTGGGTTCTGAAGCAGAAATGGCTACTGGGACCTCATTTGGGCCAGCACAAATGAATAGAATCGTGCTGAAAATTGTTAATGATATTGTAAATGAAACTGGAAAAGATGCCATGCAAAATGATATTTACAGCAGAGGTATGGCAATGGGAATTGAAGATATAAATGCAATTGATGATGCAATTCAAAGGCTGAGCAATGACACTCAATTGTTGATGTCTCGACCGGGCCAATGGAGAACTTTCTGAGCGGGGCGCTCATATCCCTCCTACTCTTCGGAAGGGTATGGGAGGCGAGCCGATTGGGACAGTTGATGATTCAAACTCTCTTGATCCCGAGGCCTTAGGATTCATGTGTGGATTGGAAATCCATCAACAATTAAACTCAGGAAAACTCCACTCTAGACAACCTAGCATGCTCTATGAGATGGGGATTGAAGCAGTTCCTACCAATTGGAATAGAGTTGAAAGGAAATTGAATGCAACTTCTGGTGAATCCGGAATAATAGATGTTGCAGCACGTTTTGAGCAAAGAAGAAAGAGGTCTTTTGTTTACATCCAATGCCCCAATTCAGGACTAATTGAATTGGATGATGCGCCTCCATCTGGTTTAGATGATGAAGCATTGGATATTGCAATGACTATAGCGACTATATTCGAAATGCATCCAGTAGATGTTTTACAAACAATGCGAAAACAAGTAGTAGATGGTTCCAATACATCCGGCTTTCAAAGAACTACTTTGGTAGGAACATCTGGTAAAATCAAAACCGAAAGAGGGGATGTAGGAGTAGATGTGCTTCTACTGGAAGAAGATTCTGCACGCAAATTGGAAACTCGTTCTACTGGGAATGGGGAGCAAGTGGTCTACATCTTAGATCGTTTAGGTATCCCACTGGTCGAAATTGCAACATCTCCAGATATTCTCGACCCAGATCATGCAATGGAAACAGCACGAACCATAGGTTCCCTGCTAAGGTCTACTCGTTCAGTCCGAAGGGGCCTTGGAACTATTCGTCAAGACCTGAATGTGTCAATTGCTTGCGGTGATCGAGTAGAAATCAAAGGAACACAGGATTTGGACTGGGTACCTAGAATCATTCGATTAGAAATGAGCCGCCAACTCCATTTCTATCGCTTAGCTAATGAATTACGTGAAGCCCAAAATCTTCCTTTATTGCCTCCACATCGAGATATGGATGACCCTGAAATAGAAGGTCAAGTGGCTGAAAAAGTCAATCATATGATGCCGTTTGAATTACACAATGTTACTGATTTGTTCAGTGAAAATGATTCTAAGATGGTGAAAAGTATTCTTTCGTCAGAAAAATTCGATGATGCTCGAGCCTTGGGGTTGTCGTTACCAGGATTAGCAGGGAATCTCGGTTCCAAAAAGGTCGACAAGGAAGGTGCTCAACTGCCTCGTTTGGGTCGAGAATTAGCCAGTGCTGCTAAACTTGCTGGAGTCAAGGGGATTTTTCATTCAGGTGAACTCCCAGCATACGGAATTTCTCAAGAAGAAACAGATGCTTGTAAAGAAATTCTAGGGGATTGTTTTGTGCTTTGTCTTGCTCCAAAATGGCAAGCAGAACTTGCTTTAGAGGCAGTTCACAAAAGAGCAAAATTAGCCTATCATAGAATTACTCAGGAAGTAAGAAATGTTGTCATTCGAAAAGGTGCTCCTGAAGATGGAACGACCACAGCGATGCGCCCCTTGCCAGGAAGTGCTAGGATGTATCCCGAAACCGATGTACCTGTGCGAATATTCAATGACAACGATTGGGAACGAATTCTAGGAAATATGCCTCCAACTTCTGAAGAACGGTTAGCTAAACTTCAACCTCTAGGGCTTTCAGAAAACCAGATTGAAGCACTACTAGGTGCTGAATTAGATGATATAATTCATGATCCATTCAATGATAATAGTCCATTGCCTGAGGGGGTTTCTGCTAAATCATGGGCTAGTCTTTTACTAGATAGAACAGTTAGTGAAATTGCAGATGGGGCTAAGGTTAACCCCGATGATGTTCCATATGCACTATTGTGTCTAGCACTATCTTCTAGAGAACAAGGAGGGATGACCAGAGAGGGATTGATTCCTCTATCATCTAAAGCATTGCAGCAGGGTGTTTGGCCCACAGATAAAGAAACAATGGTAAATTGGTTCAATGCTACTGCAGAAGAAGATGGTTTCAAACCCGCTGATGCATCGAGTATTGAAGCCATAGTTGACGAAATTCTAGCAGAACGTGCTGATTTTATTGCAGAAAGAGGAATGGGGGCAATGGGTCCACTCATGGGAGTGATTCTCGGTCGATTAGGGAATGGCGCTGACGGGAAGGCGGTATCTGCAATTCTTAGACAGAAACTTTCTGGAAACTAAATTAACTAGTTTTTCTGCCCAGAAACTCCATGTCGAATAAATCTATGAGTATATTTTTTGGGATTTTGATTTTTGCATCATCTGCATTTGCAGGGTGCGTTAGAGAGGCTACGCCTTTGGAAGAAGATGAAATCGGTGATTTGAGTGTGGTTGTAACACTAGATTTTGGTGAGAGGGGGAATGAAACTGCAAATCTCGAAGAGAGATTAACAAACGGTTCCATCACTTTTGAACCAGTAATGGTTTCCAACAACACCTCTGCATATCGAGTAATGGAAGCACTGCAACTCAGAGAAAATTTCTCTATTGATGTAACATATTATGTTGGTATGGGAGCCTACATCCATACAATTGATGGTGTTTCAGGAGCGTCCGACTATTCCACCTGGTGGGGATTCTATGAAAATGGAGAGATGGCATTAGTGGGTGCATCTAGTATGATGATTACCAACGATACGAATATCAGTTGGATTATGACATCATCCGCAGATTATTGATGAAAGTGATCTAATCTCAATCGCAATCGCTTAAGGCCGTTCCCGGTTCAGGTGAAGATATGCTCGGTCTACACGCGCTCGGTTTGTCTCCAGAGAGTGTGCTATTTATTGAGATAATATTGGTTTGTTCTGCCTTATTTGCTATTTTTGGAGGGGAACCAGAAAATAGAACGCAAAAAGCCGTTCTGTGGGGTCTTGGTATTGTAGCAGCATTATCACTAGGTCGTATAATTCTTGGTCCAATACCGAACGTTCAGCCTGTCACTATTGGACTATTACTTGTGGGAGCAGCCTATGGAGTTAGAAAAGGGATTGGCATTGCTATTCTAATTACAATTTTATCAAATATTTTTCTTGGAACTGGACTTTGGACATTATTCCAAGCCGTGGGTTGGTCAGTGGTTGCAGTAGGTGGAGCAATCGCTGCAAATCATCTAATTAACGAAGAAAGGGTGATGATTGGGCGACTAATGATTGCAGGATTTATTGCTGCATTTGTCTTTGATTTTATAGTCTCACTCTCAGTATTAATTGCAGATCCTAGCCCCAGTATTTTCATTGCATATCTCATCACTGGAATACCATTTGACTTACTTCATGCCGCTGGAAATATGGTGATTGCAATCACTCTTGGTTCTTCTATGCACAGAATGCTTACTCGATCATTATCTCCGACTGGACTGAATATCAGAGGTACTCCCAATGAGTCAAGAGTCGAATGATTCATCGTCGACAATGGTTCTTGTTGTTCGATCAGATTTGAAATTAAGTTCTGGAAAAATAGTTGCACAAACTGGTCATGCAGCAGTTGAAGTAGCACTAAAGGCAAAACGAAATGAAGCTGATTTATTGGCTAGATGGAGGAATGAAGGTGCGAGGAAAATTGCGCTTAAAGTTCCAGATGAAGATACACTAAAACGACTCTATGGAGATGCTGTCGATTCTGGATTAGTTGCATATCTAGTAAAGGATGCAGGGCACACAGAAATCCCCCCAGGAACATTGACTGTTGTTGGAATTCTAGGTCCTAGAAGAGCAGTGGATAGTTTAGTAGGAGAGTTTTCACTACTCTAATTATTCTCGATAGAAAGATTACTCTTCAACATTGAACCTTTGGTATACTTCATTCGTCGTTTGGGTGACTCGGATGAAAGTTGTGCATTTTGGTAAATCCTTAATCCGCCTTGCCCCAACATATGAACAAGCAGACCTTACTCCTCCCAAGATTGCCTGTACTGTCTCTTCCAAACTACCTCTATATGGGACTCTTACCTCCTTTCCCTCCGGAGCACGATGTTTCGCAATTTCACCATAGTATTCTTGCATAGCCTTAGCAGAAGACATACCATAGAATGACTTGTACATTTTTCCATTTGCTCCTTTAACCAACTCTCCACCCGATTCATCGTGGCCAGCAAGCATTCCTCCAAGCATTACAAAATCGGCTCCAGCAGAAAATGCCTTGGCAACATCTCCAGGTGATGAACACCCGCCATCAGCCATGACATGTCCACCAAGTCCGTGGGCTGCATCTGCACATTCTGAAATAGCGGATAACTGAGGATAACCAACACCTGCCACTTTCCTTGTAGTACATACTGAACCAGGTCCTATTCCAACCTTCACAACATCTGCTCCAGCTAGAATTAATGCCTCAGTCATCTCTCTTGTGGCTACATTTCCTGCAATCACAATCGAGTTAGGGAAATTCATTCTAATTTCTTTGATATAATCCAAGAAAACCTCTCTGTAACCATTTGCAACATCAACGCAAATCATTGACAATTCCTTGCTTGTAGACATCTTCTTCTTTAGTAACTCCAAACTATTCTCAGTAGAACCACATGTTACTGCAACGAAACTTGGATCTACCTCATCATTCCATGCATCAGAACACTGCTTCGTTGAATAGAACTTCTGAAGGCAAGTCAACATACTATGATTTTGGAGGACTTTGGCCACTCCAAACACTCCAGTGGTGTCCATATTTGCTGCGACAATCGGGACTCCTGTCCAAGTCTTATTCGAATGTCTAAATTTAAATTCACGAATCAATGTAACATCAGATCTAGAGACCAATGTACTCCGCTTAGGTCTGATTAGTACATCGTCAAAAGTTAACTTCAAATCATGCTCAATACGCATTGGGACCTTACCAATCCAACGAAGGTGTGCTTAAGAGAATTATTATTTCCTATTCAACAATAAATGAAGTAATAATCCTACAGGCATCAACATAATGCCCATAGTGAGTATGGCTCTAGTTTGTAGCATTGGCAATTCGTTTTCTAATGCCTTCTTCCACATCCAGCGAGTTACTATTATGTCTCCAGCAATCATATGTGTCCAAGCCAATACTGTTCCTTCTTCTGTACCCAAAAGTACGACGAGGGTATCTGCAATTTGAGTAGGGTTACCTGAAACAAGATCAATCATTGAGCTTGGATTCAATATAACTGTCAGCAAATAAGAAATCAATGGGCCAAGAACAAACCAAGGCCCTTCCATCCAAGATGATGTCCTATCTGATTTGGGATCAATCACCATTAACATCCAAAACGGACCAATCCAAATCGTTGCCAGCAGGAATAAAGCGAGATTGATTGTCTCCATTACTTTTCACCAACATATTTACTGTGGAATTGAAACGCCTTCTCGATGAGAACTGATTTTTGAACTTCTTTTTTCTTGAGGATGTCTTTGTCCTGGGAACCAAGTATCTACTCCATTCCATTTGGGTTTAATTCCAACATCTGCCAAAAGCAATTTGCTACTTATCCTAGCGCTTTCAAAAATGGTAGGAAGTCCGCTTCCAGGATGCGTTCCCCCTCCTACAAGGTATACATTATCGAATTCATCAAATCGATTTTTAGGACGTCGCCAAAGCATCTGATCAAGACTATGCGCGAGATTGAATACAGCACCACGATAAATATCAGATGCGCCCCAATCATCTGGAGTCATTATGGTCTCAGAAACAATGTGTTCACGAATGTTATCATAGCCCAACTTCCCAAGTTGATTCAAAATTAAGTCTCTATATTCATCCTTAATATCATCCCAAACTATCGATTCATCTGTATTTGGAACAGGAACAAGAACATACACTGTAGAATGTCCTTCAGGAGCAAGTGATGGATCAGTAATGCAAGCATTTTGAACATACACTGATGGATCTGCCCACGATACCTTATGTTCTGTAATTTCTTTCAAATTTTGTTCATATTCTTTTGAGGCATATATCTGATGATGGGGTAAATCATACATCTTATCAACACCCAAATATAACATAAATGTCGAACATGAATAGGCCTTCTTTGCTAGTTTTTTATCTGTCCATTTCTTTCTTTTTTGGTTCGGAACCATAGTGGACATTGCATGGGCAAAATCTGCATTCAAAACTACTTTGTCTGCTGAAAGAACTTCTTCACCGATTCTTACACCTGTGACTTTCTTTCCCTCAAAAACCAATTCATCAACATTTGAATTTAAGCGGATTTGGGCTCCCATTTCTTCAGCAATTTTAGCCATCTTTACAGTGATTGAACCAAGTCCACCCTTCGCATGGAAAATACCATGTTCATATTCTAAAAATGCGAGAATGGTAAACAAAGAAGGTGCATGGAAAGGCGACATTCCAAGGTATTTAGTTTGGAATGACATTGCGAGGCGTACTCGTTCATCATCAAATAATCGAGATAAATCTCTCGCCACGCTAGACCATGGTTTTAGAACACGTGCTACACGCATTGCTCTCTTACTGAAGACATTTGATACTCCACTCCAAGGGGTTTGCAAACAGGCCTTAGAAACATCTAATTTTCTTCTGTTTTCGACAACATATCGCTTGAATCCCTCTGCATTAGAATCTCCAGATAATTCTCTAATTCGTTCTGTCATTAAATCAAGATCGCTTGTTGCGTCAATTGAACCACCTGCACCGTAAACCAATCTATATGATGGATCCAAAGGCATCAGACCAAGCTCTTCATGAGCATCTTTCCCAATTGCTTGAAATATTTCTTCGATGACTTCTGGATAATGGAAAAATGTTGGTCCTCTATCGAATTTGTAACCATCTTTCTCAATGATTTTGGTTCTTCCACCAACTGCATCTCCTTTCTCAACAATAGTGACATCCACTCCAGAATGTTGCAATAAAAGAGCACTGGCAAGTCCACCTGGGCCTGCTCCAACAATCAATGCAGTAGGTCTTGCGGCCTGAGACATATTGTTCATGTCACCACTTTCTCATATAAAACAGCGTTAAAGACCCGAGATTAGTTGCAAGAGAATATGTGGCTCTGGGTTATCTCAATTCTTAGCGCTCTATTGGCATTGAATTTAGGGTTGGTATTATTTTTCAGAAATCGTCACCCTGAGCCGCATTATAATTGGGAAGATATCAATTTAGATTCTATAGATTTCTCGAATGAGTTTCTTTGGGGTACAGCAACGGCTGCTCATCAAGTAGAAGGTAATCTCTCAAACAATTGGTCGGATTTTGAAGAAAAGAAAGGATTGGAAAAGAGTGGGGGCGCATGTGATTATTGGAATCGGTGGAAAAATGATTTTCAAATGCTTTCAGATTTAGGGTTGTCATCATACCGATTCTCCATAGAATGGAGTCGATTAGAACCTGAAGAAGGAGTGTGGAACTCTGAAGCGATGGACATATATTCTGCGATGATTGATAATTTAATTGAAAGAGATATTCGCCCAGTTGTGACTCTTCATCATTTCTCTCACCCCATATGGTGGGAACAAAAAGGAGGATTTACGAATCAAAACAATATTCCTTCATTCGTCAATTATTGTTCACGTGTCTTTGATTCTCTATCTGATAGAGTGGAAGTTTGGTGTACAATTAACGAGCCTACGGTTTTCTCAACTATGGGGTATACTCTAGGACAATTTCCTCCAGGTAAACGTTCGATTCGATTAACAATGAAAGTAATGAAAAATCTGATGAGGGCTCATGGAACTGTCTACCATTTACTTAAGGAAAAACGTCCTTCAGCGAGAATTGGAGTGGCTAAAAATGTCACACTCTTTGATCCATTGAATAGATGGAGCCCCATTGATTGGATTGTTGCTCGAATTCTAGATTACCTTTGGAATGGAGCTTGGCGTAAAGGAATCATGAAAGGAAAGATGTTGGGCGCCAAAATACCTCAGGCAAAAAATTCCGTTGATTTTATTGGATTGAATTACTACACTCATTTCTTGACTGGACTGTTCATGCCAACCTCAACTGAAGAATTGGAATTTGCAAAAAGAAAACATGAGATAACTACGGAATTTGGATATCCTATGTATGCCGAAGGTTTTCAGCGTGCTATTGAGTTTGTTTCTCCATTATCTGTTCCAATAGAAATTACAGAAAATGGAGTTGCAGATAGTGATGATTCTTTACGTCCTTTGCATCTTAAAAGACACCTGTGGATCGTTTCTCAGGCGATCAAAAATGGATATGATATTCAATCATACCATCATTGGTCTCTAATGGATAACTTTGAATGGGCAGAAGGTTACAAAATGAGATTTGGATTGTATGAAGTAGATTTTCAAACCCAAGAAAGAACATTGAGATCAAGTGGTGAATTATTCCGTTCAATAATCGCTCATTGAATCGTTATCCTGATGTGTGAGAGAACTCCACGGTATTACGAGGAAGGTCATGTCCGACGACGTTTTACCGGCAGAAATTGTCCTTACTCATACTGTTGACGAGGTTAGAAATGGCGTCTTGGTACAAGAAAAAGACCGAGCGGAAAAGGCACGATTAAATCGTGCACTAGGGGCAACAGTAGCAGTTGTTATTGTTGCTTTACTAATCAGTCATATCTTTACAACTCCACTTGAAAATGAAATTAATGAAAATAATGCAGAAGGCTACCCTCCAATTTGGGAACGATATCTTGCAGATTTCGCCACGGATGATGTGCATTCATTTGTTTTAGATAATGGAACTCTTACTGGGCCAGATGGTGCAAGTCTCTGGACTGGGACTCACAACTTCGTTGAATTTGAATTACCGATTGATGAGGGCGGGGCTGCTCCAAATGGAAAGGTAAGTCTTGCAATTTGGATTCCTGATGTGCCAAATGGGACTAAAGTACCAGTAATTGCTGAATTTGGCCCCTACTTCGATGAAGCATCAGTGGATACTGGTGGAATTGAAGAGCCAGGTACTTGGTTGGGACAGATGATTATCGAACAAATTGTGCCTCATGGATTTGCGTTTGCCCAAGTATCGGTAATGGGGACTGGTCGATCAAATCATTGTATGGATCTTATGGGTAATGCAGAACAACTTGGTGTCGATGCTGCAGTAAGTTGGCTAGGAACTCAAGAATGGAGCAACGGAAATGTAGGGATGATTGGTAAATCATACGATGGAAGTACTCCTTGGCAAGCGGCAATGTTTGGAAACGAACATTTGACAACAATTGTTCCAATCTCTGGTTTAATTGGAGTAATGGAATTGATGTGGAGAAATGGAAGCAGTGAAGCTAGAGCACCAATAATGCACAATGGAGTCTATGGATCCTATGGAATCGATGGAGATGAAGAGGATATCCAAAATATGTGCCCAGACTATATCATCGGACCAGGAACAGGTGTTGCAGCGTATATGTGGGGCGGCGAAGCTGCTGGAAACTATTGGGCTGAACGATATTTCCTTCAACGAGTTTTAGATAATTACAATGGTAGTGTATATCTCATTCAGGGAATGCATGACTGGAATGTCGACCCCCACATGGCAGTTCCAACAATCAATCTACTATACGATCAAGGCATCGAGGCGAAGGGTCTCTTTGGACAATGGGATCATGATTACCCTGACAGACCCGATATCATGTTTGATCGAAGCGGAGTAGGAAGAGGGATTGAAGCATATCCAGAAATGGTTCGTATGGATTGGATGCAAGATTTGTTGGAATGGTTCAATTATTATCTTCGAGAAGAAGGAGACAAACCTTGGTTAGGTGTAGAAATTCAATCGAATCAGGGGAGTTGGCGCCTAGAAGATAGATATCCGATGTCGAATACAACAGAGATAATTTGGGAATTGGGCAGTAGTGATTTAGAGGCTAGTGGAGGTTCAAACACCATCCTACCAAATGCTAACTCCGGTCCAATTTATGAAACACCTCCATTGGAAGAAGACTTGTACTTTGGAGGACTTCCAAGACTTCATGTCAATGTAAATACAGTTACAGTAGGTGGCCAAATCTATGCATTACTCGAAGATTGTGATGGGTCAACATGCATACATATCGGTCATGCAATCATGGACCTTAGATATCATGCTGGAGGAACTGATGAACAAGCTTGGGCTGCACCATTGGAAGAAATTACAGCATTGATGGAGTTCTTCCCAATGGATGTAGAAGTCCAAGCAGGACATACTATTCGACTATCTTTGGTGAGCACAGGAGAAGATTATCTCCCCTCTTCGGCATCAACAATTGTTACAGTAAACAATGCAGGTTCAACGTTACAGTTGGATGTTTTTGACAATGAAACACGTCAATATTATCCTGTTCCGGAATGTACACATCCAGTATGTCTAGAAAATCAATAAATTACATTGATTGAAAATTCCGCAGGATTAACCTGTATTACTTCCTAGGGATAACATGGAAGAGGAGACACTAATTCATTCGGATATCCGAAAAGCACGTACTCTTCCATCTGCTTGGTATTCTGATGATTCGATTTTTCATACAGTGATTTCTCGCTTTTCTTCTGAATGGCATTTCGCAGGACATGGTTCTGATTTGGCAGAAAACAATGCTATCCCATTACCTCATATTGAAGGGCAAACAAGAGAGCCAATGCTGTTAACTAAAACCGAAGAAGGATTGCTTTGTTTGTCAAATGTATGTACTCACAGAGGCATGATAATTCAATCTGAACCGTGTAAAAATAAGGTATTGCAATGCCCTTATCATGGACGAACATTTGATCTAAATGGATTTTTCAAGAATATGCCGGCTTTCGAAGATGTAGAGAATTTTCCTTCAAATGAAGATAATTTGAAGCAATTTCCCACTGGTGAATGGGCAGGACTAATTTTTACTGGTGTTGAACCATCCAAAAAATTCGATGATTGGATTCATCCAATTAGTGAAAGGATGAGTTGGTGGGCAAATCAAAAACAAATAAAACGAGATAAAAGTCGAGATAGAGATTGGATTATCAATACCAATTGGGCCCTGTATGTTGATAATTATCTAGAAGGTTTTCACATTCCATTTGTTCATTCTGATTTGAATGCAGTATTGGATTATAGTGATTATACTACAGAATTGTTTGATGGAGGAGTTCTCCAAATTGGAATTGCCAGTGAAGGTGAACCTTTCTTTGATATTCCTAAAAATTCACCAGATTATGGAAAGAAAATTGCTGCATACTATTGGTGGTTATTTCCTGGATTGATGTTGAATATCTATCCTTGGGGAGTGTCAGTGAACATTGTCGTTCCTGAAGCTGTAGATAAAACTCGAGTCATCTATCAAGGATATGTCACTGACCCAGAAATGCTTGGACAAGGGGCAGGGGGGGACCTTGACAAAGTCGAAATTGAAGATCAATTTGTGGTAGAAGGGTGTCTACGAGGAATCCATTCAAGTGCATACGATAGAGGACGTTATTCTCCTGAAATGGAACGGGGAGTTCATCACTTTCATACAATATTAACCAGAGAGTGAAATCCGACTGAGTTAAAGATGGAACCCTTGTCGTGTGATTCATGTCAATCATAGCAGCATACAACGAAGCTTGGGAAAACGGAGATGTCGAAGCATTAGCAGAAATCATTCACGACGATTGTGTATTCAATCCACATGTAGGTGGAATTACAATGAGCAAATCAGATATTCTAGGTTTCGCTGGTGGCGAAGGGACACCTAGATCAGAAAATGAAAGAATCCTATTCGAGAATGAAGAAGTAGGTGTAGCACACTCGATAGTACACTTCGCAAACGGATCTACTTCAGAAGCAGTAATGTCATTCATGAGGTTCAAAGATGGGAAAATCATCTTGATGGAAACAGGAGCAACCCCTCTTTCTGATGATTACCAATTGATTGGAAATTAATTCAATTACTAAATTCATTGAATTGAATATTCTCTTCACTTCCATATCTCATTGCTGCAATCTCTTCAACAGTACTGATGGTTAGTTCTATTGCATTGTCTCCAGAAACTTGCCATTTACTACCATCCATTGCAATCAATTCATTTCGATCCTGGCTAAGGTGAATATTGGTATGAAAATGAACTGTTAAGACTTCTTTACAACTCATATTGGTTCCAGGATATATCGCATCAAAGGAGGATGGATCTTCTATTGATGTTACAAGATCTCGGACTCCTCTAGGCATTGGAATTTCTGTTCTCTCCTCAGCAACTAAAATCACTCCATCTTCATTGGGCACCCATGGTTGTTGAATCGATGCTGAAAGGCCGATGAGAAGAGAAATCAGAACTGCTAAGAGTGGAATTGCAGAACCGCTCATAAGTCAAATTAAGTGTTAGATGATATGATGTTTTGTTCGTCACTTATTCAACTTCACGAACTACAAGTGGAATACCTCGTTCTTTAGCTAAAGTAATCACAGTTCTTGTCCATTTACTGGTAGGGCTGGGAAATGCAAGAATGTGCGTTGCTGAATCTAATAGATTATCAGTAAGAGAATTGGGGGCTTCTCCCCTACCTGAATCATGTAAACCCGGTCTTGGGTTATTCCATTGCTCTGAAAATACAATAAAAGGAATTGCGTGATTATTTGCCCATCTCTCTGCTAGATAATCTACTCCACTCGCTCCACCAACAATTACTACATCAGGATAAGCCTCAGTTTCTATCCAATCTTCTATTGATTCTTCGATAACAGAATAGTCGTAAAATCGACTAGATCCAACAATGACGAGATTAATCACACGTCCATCTTGATTGAGATCTTTTCCTCCGAGTCGTTCAAGGTCTCTGGCTCCACTATGGCTGCTCATATGGGGCCATCACAATAGAATCGAATAAATCCTTTGAAAGAATAAAAAATGAGATTTATTCTGATTCCGAAGAATCTCGAATCTTTTCAGATACGAAATGAAGATAGAAACACCAAGTTGCAAAAGCGCAAAGAAGATGCCACAAACCATGAATTTGGAAAAGTGAATCAGGGTGACAAAATTCTGACCCATCTTTACCAAAAGGCCAGATTAACATTCCAATAATAAACGAACAGGTACCCATTACAAACCATTTCTGTGTTGGTCGATAAATGGATGGGGGTTTTGTTTCATTGACTAACAGAGAGAAGATCACAAAGGTTGCACATAACGCAACAAGTTGCCAAGGCCAAGATGTAGAGAATGTCAATAATGCAAGAGTAATAGGGGCTGCACTAAGCATGAAAACTCTCTCAATTGAACCATAAGAAGTACGTTCAAGATAAATTCGTAATTCAAAAATAATCCACAATCCGATACATTCTGCCCAAACAAAATCTCTGAAAAATCCAAAGCGGCGGAGTCCTTCACCAATCCCAATGATATCATCGCTATTTCTAAAGAACTCAATGCCCAATACTAAAACAGAAAGAAGAATGTGATTTCGAACAAATATTTCGTCAGACCAACCAATAAATTCTCTCAATCGATATAGAACCGGGAAGAGGATGAAAACCAACATTCCACTCCAATCCAAAAAACCGCCAAAAACAGTTCTCGTACCGTGCATTGCAAAACTCCCAAGTCCAATAGAAATGACTGCTCCGGCATAAAGAACTGGAATTACTCCCCCTCGGGTGAAACCATTCATGTTGCTATTTTCTTGTTGATCGGTACGATGAAGAATCACTAAACCTACCACTACAAATGCAAGATTTGTCAAAGTGTTTACTGGTTCAAGAATTATCCCTGATGCGAAACGCTCGCACCATGCAAATTCTCCTTCATCATAATTTCCAGCAGGCCAAGCATCCATCAGAGAGATAATTGTGTAAAGAACAAGAAATGAAATTGATGCAATTAATCCAATAGTAAACCGTCTACCAAATCTGTTTAGAAACAATTTATCTTCCATCTTGAAGCCCCCTATTTCGATATTCTTCGAATAAATGTAGAGTAGTTTCCAGGGTGTACTTTCAATGTACCATCACTTGGAAGATGCCAAATTGTATTGCAAATCTGATCCAAGAAGAAACGATCGTGACTTACGATTACCAATGTACCATCATATTGTGCAAGGGCATCTTCTAAGGCTTCTTTAGCTTGGATATCTAGATGATTTGTTGGTTCATCTAATAGCAATACATTGTTCTCTTCAAGTAGTAATTTTAGCATAGCGATTCTAGCACGTTCACCGCCACTAAGATCTGCTAATTTGGTAGAAACTTGTTCAGATGTAAACTGAAATTGGCCCAATAATGCACGAATATCTCCATACTCCATTCGGGGTTTGAGTTTCTGGATTTGTTCAACTGGTGTTGCTTGAAAATCAAGAGTACGATGATCTTGATGGAAATAACCGATTTGAACACCAGGGGGGACATCGATCTTTCCAGAATCCAAAGGAATTTCGCCAATTAATACTCGAAGAAGAGTTGTCTTTCCAGCTCCATTTCCACCAACAATTCCAATTCTCTGACCTTTGGAAATTCCAACTCTTACATTATCAAGAAGAGGGCGATCTAGTCCTTCAAAGGTCAGCGTTGCTTCATCCAAATCTGCAATTTCCATGCTTGCTTTATCTGTTGCAGTTAATTGGAAATGGAGATTCTTTCGTTGTCTAGGTTTAATCGATTTTAACCATCGAAGTTCTCCTTGAGCACGATTCATCATGAATCTTTTCTGAGAAATTGATTTGTCATATTTGTTAGCTGATTTCATCGACTGAAGAGCTCCTTTCAACCGTTTGATCTCTTTCTCTGCTTTCTCAATCCTATCATCTAATGTCTGAAGGAAAAGTTCCTTCTGCTGTATAAATCTAGAATAATTTCCCTTGAATCCTTTGATTTTTGTATCAGCAACTTCAACAATATTATTTGCAACTTTGTCGAGGAAATATCGATCGTGACTTACGATTAATAATGCACCTTGAAAATCTAGAAGAAATTCTTCTAGCCATTCAAGAGTCTCGATATCAAGATGATTGGTTGGCTCATCGAGGAATAGAACATCGATGTCATCAAGACCAACTAGTTGACGGGCAAGAGCAACTTTTGCACGCTCGCCTCCTGAGAGACTCGAAAGAGGCATGTCCAATGGATGATGGCCTAATCCCAAACTTTCCATGATATTTTGTGCATGCCCCGCAGCATCCATTCCTCCAGATTTAGCCATCATAGATTGTAACTCAGAATAGCGATCCATCACCGGTTGCCAATCAGAATCATAGAATGATGGATCTGCCATTTGTGCTTCAATTGATGCAATCTCATTTTCTAGATCTTCAAATTGCCTTCCTCTACGTCCTAACTCCTGTTCAATTGTTGCATCTTCATCCAAATCTCGTATCTGAGTTAGGTATGCAATTCTTAGTCCTGGAGAGAATTTTATATCCCCCATATCGACTTTTTGATCTGAAATTAAATTGAGTAATGTAGTCTTACCTGAACCATTATGTCCAACGATTCCTATTCTATCTCCTTCTTCAATTCGAAGAGATATTCCATCAAAGACAACTTTGGGCCCAAAGGCTTTGAAAATGTCATCGATGAGAATCAGTTCTCTCGTCAATAGACCACCGCCAATCTGAACCGCAAGGTTTGCCCCTCATGACACTTCGGGCTATTTCTTCTTCAGTTTAGTGGACAACTCATCAATGCGGCTAAGATGGGAGTTAGATACGTCTAATTTTGATTTGAATTGCGCCAATATATCAATTTCTGGAGAAGAACTCGAAGAAGATTTTGAGGTTGCTGATTCTGTGTTAGGAACCAGATATACTGCGGAGCCATGCCACTGGTCGGGGACATCGTTCCACGTTCCAGGGGCCTGCAAGCCGAGATGTACTCTATTTTCGCCACCTCCGTAGTTGTTAGGC
>Ga0115012_10000581_pt1 | contig 20875 bp, 16 predicted proteins | sample TroAtlMetagenome_FD_88706 | JGI IMG/M metagenome (GOLD analysis project Ga0115012, IMG submission 88706) | Marine eukaryotic phytoplankton communities from Atlantic Ocean - Tropical Atlantic ANT10 Metagenome | ecosystem: Environmental > Aquatic > Marine > Oceanic | place: Tropical Atlantic...
GACGCCGATGCCGACGCAGACGCTGATGCTGATGCCGACGCCGACGCCGATGCTGATGCTGATGCCGATGCCGACGCCGACGCCGACGCTGATGCCGATACGGACACCGTCTACTCGGTGCAGTCCGGAGTCTGGATGGACGGCGACCTCGTGACGCTTCGGAATGTCGTCGTGACGGTCGAACCCACGATTAGCTCAACATCTCAGGGCTTCTGGGTCCAAGATGCAGGCGGCGGTGAGTACTCTGGTATCCGGGTGTACCTCGACGACACAACGGACGCTGGCATCACGGAAGGCTCCGTCATTGACGTGACAGGCACCGTGGTCGAGTACTTCGACCTGACCCAGATTCAGCCTCTCTCGGTGGACGATATCGTCATGATCGATACGGTCATGGAGCCGACGGTTGACGTGGTAGACCCAGAGACAACCACAGACTGGGAGCCCTGGGAGGGTGTCCTCGTCCAGTTCGATGACGTCGTCGTCGGAGCGGATGTTGGGTTCGGCGAGCATGAGATCACCATCGGTGATGACATGGTTCCATTCCGCATTGACGACATGGTCTATGCCGACGTGGATGCGGTCATTGGTGAGGGAGATACCATCGACTCCGTCGTTGGGTTTGTGCACTACTCGTACTCCAACTGGAAGCTCGAGCCTCGCGATGCAGACGACCTGATCGGGCACACGATCTACGAGCCCCCTCCTCCAAGCTGTGACTCGGCTGACCTGTGTGTCTTCGACTTGCTGGACGGAGACCTCGTGATCACCGAGATCATGTTCAACCCTGCCTATGGCTCGGACTCCTCGAGCGAGTGGATTGAGATCCTCAACGCTTCGGGAGCGTCGGTCGACCTCAATGGTCTGGTGATCATGGAGACGGGCGGCTCGGACGGCGAGATCACAGAGTCTGTGGTCATCGATGACGGTGCCTACGCGGTGCTCGGTGTCTCTGATGGCGATTCCTTCGCCTACAGCTTCACCGTTGACGGCTGGTACGGAACGCTCGCGTTCGGCAACTCTGGCGATGACATCTCACTGTGGAGCGGCGACATGATGATCGACATGGCTGCCAACTACGGTGGAATGGGCGTCGGCGCAGGACACTCCTGGCAGCTCGACACCATGTACGAGGACTCCGTCAGCAACGACGATTCTGCGAACTGGTGTGAGGCTCTCGATGAGATTGCCGATGCCGATGGTGACATGGGTACGCCTGGTGCAACGGGAGTCTGCTTTGTGGAGGAGCTTCCGACCTGCGAGGACACCGACGGTGGACTCGGTATCTGCTCGATGTTCTTCGACGATGATCCCTCGCTCTGCGGCTCATTCGACTCGATGACTGGGGCCTATGGCTTCGACTCGATGGAGATGTGCTGCTCATGTGGTGGTGGAACAACCGATGGCAGCGGTGATGACCCCATCGACACGTGCGCAGACACCACTGGCGGTGCCACCGATGAGGACGGCGATGGCTGCCTCTACTACGCGTCGTACCCCGAGGAATGCGGTCTGTACGACGATGATGACTTCACAGCCGCGGCGATGTGCTGCGCCTGCGGCGGCGGCGAGTAGTCGCCCCAAGAACAGCGGCCAAGTGGCCGTTGCTCGAAGGAAGAACAACAATGGGCCACCGGTAATCCGGTGGCCCATTTCTTTTAGGTGGGACACATCAGTCGTGTCTCACAAATCGACAGCGCGGCAACTGCTGCGGATCCTGTACACTCTCGCTCATGCTGTTTTTGTTCATGATTAGCTTGGGGTGGGCAGGAGGCCGAGCCGAACTGCCCGAGGGACCGCCGCCTACGGTGGATGAACTCCGTGGGGCCCGCGGAGATGTGCCTGCGCTGCCGCCTGAAGACACGGTGGTGACCCGGATAGCGTTTGGATCCTGTCTCGGGCAGGGCGAGCCTGCACCCATCTTCGAGACCATACGAGAGCGGGAGCCTCGGATGATGGTGATGCTGGGCGACAACGTCTACGGGGATGACAAGACGGGTGACCCCACGCTGCCCATGTTGAGGGCAGCCTACGGGCAGCTTGCCCAGAACCCGTACTTTCGGAGCTTCTCGGCTTCAGTACCGATTGTCCCGATGTGGGATGATCATGACTTCGGCCTCAACGATGCAGGTGGCGAATTCCCATTCAAGGCGCAGTCTGAGCGCATCTTCGAGGCATTCTGGGGCATTGGTGAGGATGATCCCCGTGCCGACAGAGAAGGGGTCTATACCAGCTACATGTTCGGACCGGATGGACAGCGAATCCAACTCATCCTGGTGGATACACGGATGCACCGCAGCAAGCTGCAACGCATGGGGTGGGGCCAGTTCTGGCGTAAAGGTCGCTACAAACCCACCAATGATGTCCACCAATCCGTCCTGAGCCGTGATCAGTGGCTCTGGCTCGAGGAAGAGCTCAATCGACCTGCCGACCTCCGCATCGTCGTGAGCAGTATCCAGATCTTGCCCACCCGCAGTGGCTGGGAGCACTGGGGTCAACTGCCAATGGAGCGAGCCAAGATGATCAATCTCCTCCACCGGCGCGACAACCTCATTGTAGTGAGCGGGGATCGCCACTGGGCCAGCATGTATAAGGACGACTTCGGTCTGCTGGAGATGACGACGACATCCTTGAATCGGCCAGCACGTCCCACATATCCGGAGAAGGACGTACTCCAGGTCCGTAAGCCAATCATAGCGACCAACTTCGGTGAGATTGAGGTGGACTGGGAACAGCGCGTCGCCCACACGCGTGTCATCACTGCGGATGGTGAAGTCGCGCTATCCGAAGAGTTTGCGTTCTGAGCCTGACCTTACTTGACACCAGGTTCAACCGGTTCGAATGGGATGTCATCCCTTGAACCGCAGTCATCGAACATAATGGGGCTGGACCCCACTTCATAGAGATCTCCACACAGTGAGACCTTCTTGTCATCCCAGTCGTCCACGGCCTCCCACAGGTCGGTACCGATGGTCAGCACGTAGCCACGGTTGAGCTCCCCCCCGCTGCTCACGAGGATGGGGTTGGTTTGGAAGGTCATCGGGTAGTCTTCGGTCATACCGTCGGGATCGCATGACTCAACCGGCTCCGCCAGGCTCCCCCAGCCGCCACCATCGTAAGCACCATTTCTTGTTCGATAGGAGCAGCGTCCCATCCCAACGGTCAGTCCTGTTTCAGGCCCCTCTACGGTCAACAGCGGATCTCCCGGTGGGTTCTCGAAGAACACGTCAGTGGTGCCTGGAAAGTCCTGATCGGGGTCTGTGAGGCGTTGTAAGGAGAAGCTGGAGGGCATGGACAGGATGCTGTGGGTAATGCCGAAGTGGACCAACATGGACTTGTCAGTCGTGTTCCAGACTTCGGTCTTGGTGAGGATGAACGCAGTGTCCGCTACACCATCGACTGTGTACCGATGAACGGCACCCACGACATCACCCACTGCGACCGCGGTAGAGCAGAGCAGTGTGAGGTCATCAATGCTGTCGCCCGACGGGCTGCCGATCGTGTATGAGGATGGACCCCGCGTCACAAAGAGCTGGTCGAAGTGCGTACCGGGGTAGGTGACATCCACCCAGTCCCCATCACCAGTTGTGTCAATCTCCAGCCCTGCCATCGCAACGTCTGTGTCCCACCACATTCCGTGGGCGCCGTAGTTGATTTGGATGTGGTCACCATAGACCGTGAACGGGCCCGCATCGTCGGTGCAACTGATGGTTCCGACGATGTCTGCAGGCTCGACGTCTGTGCAGTCGGTCCAGTCGTCCTCACCACCGCAGTCAGAGTCGACGTCGTCGCCGCAAAGGTCCTCGGCTGAAGGATTCACTTCAGTGTCGTCGTCGTCGCAATCTTCGCTGGTTGAATGCGTACCAAGCGGCTGTATACATGCGGTAATGAAGTCTGTACCGCCGTAACCATCCAAGTCGGCATCGATGTACCATGTGGTCGGTCCAGCAACGGACGGACTGGTGTCGTCACAGTCGCTGCTGTCCTCGACATATCCATCGGGTACGACACAGGCGGACACCATCGTATCGGCGTCACCCAGACCGTCATCGTCGGTGTCTGCGTAGAACGTACCCATCGGCCCGCCAACGTCGCGATCGTCATCGTCGACATCGCCGTCACAGTCATTGTCTACGTCATCGCAGACCTCGACGGCTCCGGGGAAGATCGAGGCATCCTCGTCGTTGCAGTCCACATCGCTGGTGTAGCCGTCCTCATCGAGATCGATCTCAGGACCACCGTCTGTATCAGAGTCTACGTCTGTATCTGCGTCCGCGTCCGCGTCCGCGTCCGCATCTGCATCCGCATCACCGTCTGTATCCGCGTCTGCATCCCCAGTCGGACCGATGTCCGCATCCGCGTCTGCGTCCTGAGTGATGTTCGGATCTTTGGGGAGATCGTTCGCACACGCGGAAATCGTGAAGGCCAAGAGTAGAATGGATGTACGCAAAATGACTCCTACTTCGGTGAGCGTAGCGTGTTCCTGCACGACTATCGCCCTAATTTCTGCTTGCGGTGAAGTGGGCTGGCGGCTCACCTAAATATGGTCGCGAAGCCGATCGGGACAAGGGGGGTTGGTTCGAGCCAATGTAAATTGATGGTCGCGAGGGTGTGTCTTGGACCTTTTGCGATCACAGTCTGTAGTTTTTGGCCTTAAACGCGGATTATTGAGAAATAGAATCTGGCCAATGCGGGGTATTTTGGCGTGACACTTTTGTGCCGCGGGTGTCCAGCCGTTGCGCATCGGCCCTCAGTGCCATAAACGCGCCCCCGATCGAACCAATTTCTCACACCGTGAGGGTCCCCATGACTGCACCTCTGAATCAGCTCCGAAACATCGGTATCAGCGCCCACATTGACTCGGGCAAGACTACCCTCACCGAGCGCATCCTGTTCTACACCAACCGGATCCACGCCATCCACGATGTCCGTGGTAAGGACGGCGTTGGCGCCAAGATGGACTCGATGGAACTCGAGCGTGAGCGCGGCATCACCATTCAGTCCGCTGCGACTCACTGTGAGTGGAAAGGCAAGCACATCAACATCATCGATACTCCCGGACACGTTGACTTCACCGTCGAGGTTGAGCGTGCGCTTCGGGTTCTCGATGGCGCCATCCTTGTCCTCTGCTCGGTCTCCGGTGTCCAGTCACAGTCCATCACGGTTGACCGCCAGATGAAGCGCTACAACGTGCCGCGCATCGCATTCGTCAACAAGTGTGACCGTCAAGGTGCGAACCCATTCCGAGTCTGTGACCAGCTTCGAGACAAGCTTGGACACAACTCCATCATGGTTCAAGTTCCCATCGGTCTCGAGGAGCAGCACGTTGGTGTCTGCGACCTCGTCACCATGAAGGCTTGGTACTTCGAGGGTGAGAACGGCGAGACAATTCGTGAGGAAGAGATTCCTGCAGAGCTTCTTGAGGAGTGCGAGAGCCGTCGTGAGATTCTGCTCGACGCCGTGTCGATGTACGACGATGACCTCATGGAGGCCATGCTCGAGGAGAACGTCACCCAAGAGCTCTTGGATAAGGCGATTCGGACAGCCACCATCGCCCGTGAGATCACACCAGTGCTCTGCGGCTCTGCGTACAAGAACAAGGGCGTTCAGGTGCTCCTTGACTGTGTCAACAAGTGGCTTCCAGCCCCTGATGATGTCGTCAACGAGGCAATCGATATGGAGCAATCCACCGAGACCGAAGAGGTCATGGTCGAGGTTCCTTCAGACGCCTCCAAGCCTCTCGTCGCCCTCGCGTTCAAGCTCGAGGATGGTCGCTACGGTCAGCTCACCTACATGCGTGTCTACCAAGGTGCCATGAAGAAGGGCGAGTTCATGTACAACCTCCGCGATGGCAAGAAGGTCAAGATCGGCCGCCTCGTTCGTATGCACTCTGACGAGATGGAAGACATCGATGAGGCATCGGCTGGTGACATCGTCGCGACCTTCGGCGTCGACTGCTACTCCGGTGACACGTTCACAGACGGCAACATTGAGTTGGCGATGAGCAGCATGTTCGTTCCAAACCCAGTCATCTCGCTCACCATCACGCCAAAGGACAACAAGGCTCAGGTCAACATGTCCAAGGCTCTCCAGCGGTTCACGAAGGAAGACCCGACATTCCGTGTCTCTTCAGATCCTGAGACCAAGGAGACGATCATCGCCGGTATGGGTGAGCTGCAACTCGAGGTCTACGTCGAGCGGATGAAGCGTGAGTACGGCGCAGAAGTTGTGACCTCACCACCGCGTGTTGCGTACCGTGAGACCATCACCAAGGCCGCTGAGTTCGACTACACCCACAAGAAGCAGACCGGTGGTTCCGGTCAGTTCGGTCGGGTTGTTGGACACGTTGAGCCCTTCGACGAGCAAGAGTACGAGTTCGTTGACCTCATCAAGGGTGGTGTCATTCCGCGTGAGTTCATTCCGTCCTGTGACAAGGGCTTCCGCTCCATGCTTGATAAGGGTCGCCTGATCGAAGCACCTGTGACCAACGTTCGCGTCACCATCAACGATGGTAGCTACCACAACGTTGACTCTTCCGACATGGCCTTCCAGGCCGCGGCTCAAGGTGCATGGCGCCAGGTCTACGAGAAGGCCAAGCCCATCATCCTCGAGCCAGTCATGAAGGTGCAGATTGAGGGGCCGATCGAGTTCCACGGCAGCATGGTTGCAACCATGATGCAACGACGAGGCGTAGTCTCTGGTGTTCAAGAGGAGGCCAACTACTGCCAGATTGATGCCGAGGTTCCGCTCAGCGAGATGTTCGGGTACGCAACAACCTTGCGTTCTTGTACCCAAGGTAAGGCTGAGTTCACGATGGAGTTCGCACGGTACGCACCGGTTCCATCGAGTGTTCAAGCCGAGATCATCGAGGACTACCAGAAGAACAAGGACGCATAAGCTCCTCACTTCTTGGACCTTCCCGGCCCGCCCCACTGACTCTCCGTCTCGACGGACCAGTCAGCCGGGCGGGCCGGTGCCGTTTTTGGGCTTGAGTCCATGGATGCAGTCTGATTGTGGCAGACTGAACGCGTGAAGACGTGGCTGAAATGGGTCCTAAGGGTGGGCCTTCTTGGGGGCGGAGTGGGGGTCGGACTCTCGGCGCTCTATGCCATGGATAAGGCATACCTCGCTCACGAGTCACAAATTCACTCGCGTCCAGTCTTTGAACCATACGGGGTGAAGTATGCCTACGCGACGCCCCCTGAACCAGGACGGGTGAGGGGATGGGTGGCCGGGATGAAGCCCCCCGCCAAGCGCGCAGGTGTAAAGCGGATCATAGCCATCGGCGACAGTGTGACCTTTGGACTCGGCGTGAATACTCATGAGGCATGGCCTGCGGTCCTCGAACGGTCGCTCGACCGTGCGGAGGTCTTCAACCTCGCCATGTGCGGATGGGACGCTGAACAGAGCGTTTCGCTGGCAGTGGGTGAGCTCGAGGCTTGGGACCCCGATCTCGTGGTCTGGGGCAACTTCCCGAATGATGTCCTGCCCTCATTTTTGATGTGGGGTGCACACGATGACCATCCCGTCTTTGTTGGAACATCGGTTCCGCCGGGGGTCGGAACGTTCTCGGAGACGATGGACCTCTTCCTCGCTCAGCGCTTCGCCATGTATCGGCAGTGGATGGCTGCACGGATGGCGAGGGCCGTGAAGAGTGGGCTGACGCCGTCGGCGCCAGACGGATGGTATGCCGAACAGCTAGACCGGCTCAGCAGTTGGTCAATCCGCAGTGGAATTCCAGTCTTAGTGATGGCCATTCCTGCACATACTCAGGCGGCTCCGGAGCGGTGTCCGGAGTTCATTCAAGCGCATGATTGCGAGAAGCAGGCCGGCCGCTATCGTGTCATCACAGATGCCCTGAAGGCTAGCCGATTGCGGTGGCTGGATGGCCAGCGCTTCTATGCGGCGAGCGGTGCGCCCCACTTCATGGTGGGGCCCGGTGATGTTCCGGGTCCGGGTGCATGGCATGACGACGCCGAGCACCCGACCGCGGCCGGCCATCGCGCACTCGTCACCGGTCTGCTGGGACCCGTACGTCAGGCCCTGGAACCCTGATCTACTCGCACTGACACTCGACGGAGTGCCAGGTCACGCCTTCAGTACACGATCCGGTGACACAGCCCATGATGCTGCCGGCACAATCCTCAGTGTTTCCATTCTCAGTGAGGACCACCATGTCACGCACCATGAGTCCACAGTTGGCCTCACCATACATTCCATCGTTGTATGGATAGCAGCCTTCGCCACTACCGCCGGTGTATTGATTGCAGACAAAGCGCGCACCTCGAGCGGTCAAGCCGTAGTGGGCACAGGTGTCCGGACAGCTGATGCTCCCAGAGCCGTAGTAGGTGCTGGGGTTGAACGTCGTATACTCCCCAAAGTAGTTGGCGTGGTACCAGCCGGGTTCACTCCCTGTGTGTGGAGGGGCGACGAGGTCCTCTCCGTCGCAGTCCTGGTCAATCCCATCAGCACTGATTTCCTCGGCATCTGGTGAAATACCAGGGTCATCATCGTCGCAGTCGCCAGGCTCAGAGATGTAGCCATCAGGGGCGCTGCAGGCCGACACGACATCGTCGTCGTCTCCATAGCCATCTGAGTCTAAGTCCGCGTAGTAGGTACTCGCATCGATGGAGTCGGCCTCATCCGTCTCTCCATCGCAGTCATTATCGATGTCGTCACAGCGCTCGACTGCGAGTGGATTTATGCCGGGGTCTTCATCGTCGCAGTCGTCTGCCAGTCCAACGTAGCCCTCGGGGGAGTCGCAGCTGAAGAGGACCCCATCTGGATCGCCATACCCATCGCCGTCGAGGTCGATATAGAAGGTGGCGCCGTCTTCGTCGGTGAAGCCGTCACAGTCGTTGTCCTCGTCGTCACACAGCTCTTCTGCCTCGGGGTAGATGTCGTTGTCATGGTCGTCGCAGTCCAGAGAGTTTGCGACGAATCCTGCCGGAACCATGCATGAGCGGATTGATTCTTCGGGCGTGCCATAGGTGTCCTCGTCGGCATCCCTGAAGTAGGTGCCCGCATCGGACGCATCGCTTCCGTCAATCTCTCCGTTGCAGTCGTTGTCCATTCCGTCGCAGAACTCACTGCCGTCTGGGCTGACCGACATATCAAAATCATTGCAGTCGAGCGCGTTGTCCGAGTACCCAGAGGGGAGACTGCAGGCCTCGAGCGTGAAGCCTGCATCGCCGTAGCCATCATCATCCAAGTCCTGGTAGTAGGTCGAGGTGACATCCTCGTCTGTGGTTCCGTTGCAGTTGTTGTCTCGCTCATCGCAGATCTCAATCCCTCCAGGAAACACCAGAGAGCTGCTGTCATCACAGTCATCTGACGTCGCCACGTATCCCTCAAGGGCCTCACATCCCTCGTAGGTGAACTCTGCAGTACCGTGACCATCACTGTCGTAGTCGAGGTACCACGTCGGCACGACGCCCTCGTCGATTTCGTCGTTGCAGTTGTTGTCGACCCCATCACAGATCTCACTGCGGCCGGGGTTTCGGTTGCTGTCGAGGTCGTTGCAGTCGCCCTCCGCTACGCTGTAGCCGTCACCATCCAGGTCGGCTGTATCCGGATCAGGTGCAGGTTCACCCGTATCGGTAACCCCTGTATCCTGACTCCCGGAGTCGATACCTCCGTCGCTCGTGTCATCTGCCGATGGGGACCCAGTATCTACTGGTGTTGATCTGTTACCGCTGTCAGATGATGGCGAGGCATCCTGACTGGTGTCTTCATCCTTGGCGGAGATATCGCCGCAACCGACGGTGAGAAGAGCGATGAAGGAGAGTGTGCGCATAAGGCCTCCGAAGGGCCATTATCGCGCAGACTACCCTAAGAACTCAAGGCGCTTAGGCAGGCTTCGGCTTCATCGAACGCTGCCACGCAAATGGGTTCGTCTGGCTGCGGTGAGCCATCGTCCTCGAGGCATGAGTAGTCGATGTTATTCGTCGTTACGCACTCGTAGCGCTCGATGATGAGGTCCTCACATTGGTCCGGTACAGACTTGGAGAGTACGGTGCAGAACGCATGGCAGCCGGCGCTCTCGACTTCGAGCACATCAAGGCTGCACTCTCGAGCACCTGTATAGACGTGGTTGCAATATGAACTGCACGCTGAGAGGAGCTCTTGGTTGACCGATCCTTCGGTGACGGTAATGCCGTCGGAGAGCCTGTTCTCTTCTTCGGGGACTGCACACCCCGAGCCGAGCTGCCCCAAAAGAAGAAGCCCCATGACACCAACTGGTGGTGCCATGGGGCCACTCTGAAAGAACCGGTTCAGGTCTACTTTCCAGCCTTAGCAGCCTTAGCAGACTTGGCAGCCTTGACTTCCTTAGCCTTGGCGTTCTTCTCAGCCTTGGATGCCTTAGCAGCCTTGACCTCTTGAACCTTCTCAGCCTTGGTAGGCGGAGCTGGCTTGGCAGCAGCCTCGGGTGCTGGGGCTGGCTCTTCGCCGCCTCCGCAGCCGATGGTTGTGACGAAAGTGCTGAGTGCCGCGATGGTGACGGCGAGAGTTGTTGCGCGAATCATGGTGTCTCCTCACAGACTATTGGGCAAAAGGCCCATTCGACTCCCTGGTGGTCCATCCACCAAGTTGACCGGTCAATCGTAGCAAGTTGAGAAGATTTGCGCATCAATAAGAAAAATAATCAGCGATGGAAGACCAACCACGAGTTGTGTTTGATGTTTCCTGAGCCGTCTGGAGGCTCGCTGCCCTCACGCAGAGCTTGGTAGAGGACGCTTGCGTCGCTGCCTGGCGACACCACATCCGTCACATCGATGACGTAAGGATCAACCCGCTGGCCAGGGCACCAACCCCCTCGGCCAAACCACCAAGTGCCGCCCTGATTTGGCACGACACCGTCGGACACCTTGTCGGCGCATCCACTCGACAGTCCAGGATCGTCGAGGTTTTGCACAAACTCCGTGTCGTTCACGGTGTAGTGATGTGAGTGGTCACAGAATTCAGCACAGTTGCCGTCGTCCATGCCGTGCCCCGTGGTGATGGCGACAAGCTCTACACGACTCACATCCGCCGGGATTTCGATCGTCTTCTCTTCCCGCTGCGCGTTGTACTCTGAGTTGAAGCTGCCGCCAGAGTACAGATGCACGATCTCCTGCGCTCGCCCGTCCTTCCCTCGGTTGGAGAAGCGGAAGCGGGTGGTGATGATCGTGGGCTGAGGATTCCAAGATGGAGCCCACTCGTATCGGACGGTTCTATCACCGCCACCTTGCATCCAGGCGAGCGCGTGGCTCGCATCGACGACCCAGCGCGATTCACGGTGGTAGGTGGTGATGAAGCGTGCCATCTCGTGCCACTGCCCAGCTGGGGGCTCGGGTTCGGGTTCGGGTTCGGGTTCGGGCTCTCCGGTATCCGCGGTACCGGTATCTGAGGTACCTGTATCGGCTGCATCAGAGCCTGAGGTGCCGGTATCCGCCCCTTCAGAGCCTGAGGCTCCCGTGTCGAGGGCCGTGTCATCATCGTCGTCGCTCTTCCGGCCATCTTCGTCGAATTCCTCCCACAACCACATGTGGGCAAGGTAGTCCCAAGCGCCGCAGTTACCGAGCTCGAAAGCCATGGTGTTGGGGCACTCCATCACAACATCGATCTCGAGCGTATCGAAGTCCTCGATGTTGTCTGGGATGGTCAGGACACCGTCTTCGTACTGACTGTACTCTTCACCAGAGAGTACCTCGACGATGACCGCATCCTCGGCGTCCAAACGCGCTTGTCGTTCAGCCTCGAAATTGTAGTACTCGGGCTGATATCCAGCGTCGTAGATCCGTCGCTCCCAGGGCCAGTCGAGCGCAGAGTCGTACGCATCAACCGCGGCCATCGACCCAAGTGTACGGAAGTTTTGGAACCTGTCGACGGCGAAACCCATCCGACCAATGTTGCCCTGGAAGCCTTTCTTCACGAAACCGCTGAGGTCCAGGGAGTTGCCAGCAACGACGTGGATACGGTCTGCCCACCAAGCCTGATCGGCCTCATCCAGTCGGGCAAGCTGTGCGGCGACGTCATCCGCCAGAGGGTCGGTGAATGCCGCATGGTCGTCTACGTTCCCTGCGACGATGAAGAAGTAGTGTGCATTCGGCGGGCTCCGGTCAAACAGGCCATCGATTCCATTGGCCCACCACGACCGCCCGTCAGCTTCGTCGATCGAGAGGTTGTGCGTGAGGAATATGTACGATTCACAGCCCGACCAGTTCTCGCTCAGCGTCCACTCGGTTCCATCGACGAGCGGAACAGTAAAGTCGCCCGCTGGGGTGTGTCGCTTCGGGATTGATGTTGACTCTGGATCGAAGTCTTCCGCGGGTAGACCGAGCTGCTCACAAGCGGTGAGATCTGGACCCGGCGGCTCACCTGTGTCGTCTCCAGTACTCCCTGTGTCGTCTACAGCTGCACCGCCGAGAATTGGCGGTGGACCACTCATTTTGTCATCCCCCGCGCACGCACCAGAAAGAAGAGGGAGGACGAGGAGTAGGCGTTGGTTTGCTGTCACTGGAGTCACCTCAGACGTTGAATCTCTGGGAAGTGTACCAGTGCCTCGTCGTTTTCGTGAGTATCGTTTGACCCACTTTGCTCTATGCTGGGGCTCATGCTTCAACGGTTTCCCATTGCGTCGCGCATATTTTTGTCTGCACTGGTGACGATTTGCGTGCTCGGCCTGGCTGAGTGGGGCCTCGGCGACGACGAGTGGTCGGCGCTCTACGATGGCGATCCAGGCACCATGTGGTGGCTGAAGGGAGACCTCGATCTGCCGGATGTGCCTCACCTCGAGGAAGGCACCAGCTTCTCAGTCAAGACCAACGCGCTTGGGCTACGGGACGGAATGATGCCCGTTGCCTCCCCATGGGTGTTGGCCCTTGGCTGCTCGACGACATTCGGCTGGGGCGTGGAGGCTGACGAGGCCTGGCCTGCAGTTCTTGAGCAGGAGTTGGGCGTGCCGGTGGTCAATGGTGGGATCCCGGGACACAGCACCGAGCAAGGGCTTGTGATGGTCCACAGGCTCTTCTCCCACAAGCCTGATGTGGTGATCTTGGGATGGGGGCTCAGGGATGCCCAGCGGACCACTGTCGCTGATGTTGACCGCCGACCAGCCGCCTTTCCCCGAAACACTGCACTGTACAAGACGCTGCGTCGGAAACTTCAGTCTCCTGTCGTGACCAAGGGCACCATTCCCCGTGTCTCGAAGCCACGCTTTGAGGCGAACCTCAGAGAACTCACCACGTTGGCTCAGGAGTCGGGTGCGCAGGTGCTGTTGCTGGACATGACTGAGCGGTCCGACAGCCCCAGTCACGGGGAGGTGCTCGCGCAGATTGGCCCCCCCGTTGTGGTCCCCAAGCTCCCGAACAGCATGGTGTTCAGTGAGGATCCGATTCACCTGAACGTACGGGGCAATGAGGCGTTGGCCCTGATGTTGGCGCCTGGCGTTAGCGCTCTGTTGGCGTCGGAAGCAGGCGCATTACTGGACCCTTGAGGGCCTGTGCGAACACCTTGAATCCCTCTGCATCGGGGTGGCCTTCATCGAAGAAGAGGGCCTCTCTCACATCGGGTTGTGCCTCGAAGAGGGCATAGATCTCGGACGGGAGGTCGTGGGATGTAGGGGGTGCCGTGAGCCACACCTTGCCGTTTTCTTGGTCAACGACGGCGAGCTGACCGTTCCGTTCCTCCAGCATCTCACCGCGACCCGCCTGGGCCTTCCTGAAGTGAGGTGTGAGGTCCATCACGACCCCAGCGCCCGTACCGATCGCTGCAGCGAGGTGGTTGCGTTCGGTCTCCCAGATTTTAGAGCCCTTCACATCGAAGGTCGAGATGGGTGGGAGCGCCACAATCATCTCTGCACCTGTGGCCCGCTTGCACCGCTGTACGGCGCGCGCGTAGGACAACACTGGCTGTGGCCCCTGCTGGGCACTGCGACGTGTCCAGATGACGATGTCAGGCCTAAGGTCCGGACCGATGGTCGTGCACCAGCGTTCCATGACGCTGACGGGATTGGCCGGAACCCCAGCGTTGATGACTTCGACCCTGTGACCCTCAGCACGGAGCAGCTTCTCGAGTTGCTGTGGATAGGACTCTTCGTAGTCCACACCCCAGCCATGAGTGACGGAGTCACCGATGGCGACGATGCGTGTCACGGCCCTACGCTTGGGCTTCATTTTTGGTCCACGGAGCCTGAAGGCGTTGGTGTTCAGCGCGTACTCTCGGACCCTCGTGATGTCATTGCCCTCACCCTGTCGCCAAGCGTGGACCTCCTGAAATGAGTGAGGTCGGTCCGGCTGAAACACCCTCGCTTCTTCCAGGTTCGGGAGGAGCCATGGCTCTCCTCCAAGACGATCCCAGCGCCCGATGATCGTGTCCGAGAGGTGTCGATTCTGATCACGCTCGTGGTTGATCCAAAGGCCAACACCGACTGCAGCGAGGCTTAAAGATATGGCGAGAGTCCTGATCTTGTTGGCCATCACATCACCGTGTAGGTGTCGGGGAGAATGGGGTCCTCTGGCGTTGTCAGCCAAAGGTAGAGCGCCACCGTGCCGATGACAAAGAGGGCCCCGGCCAGCCACGCCAGATTGTGCTGTTGAGGTTCACTCATGGTGATGACCGTATCCCATCGGGGGCGGATCCGTTATCCTCGAGCCATGAGTGATGAGTCCAAAACGCCTTCAGGCCTCAAGGAGACGATGCACGCCACCCGACCGTGGTGGATCGTGCCCATCGTCATCATTTTTATTTTGGCACTTGTTTTGGTCTTCACCGACGTGGCGCCGCTGAAGAACTTTGCCTACACCGTCTTTTAGGACAGGCTCTGCAGCTGCTTCTCGATGGCCTCTTGGGCATCCTTCAGTTCGCCTTGGCTCGCCGCCGCAAGTGCAGCATTGAGCTCATGTCGAGCGACTTCAGTGTCGCCGCGCTTGCCCGCAATCAGGCCGAGCTGTTGGTGAGCGCTCGCGAGCTTGCGGAAGTCACTGGTGGCCTCAGCAGCACCGGCTGCCGCCTTGAAGGCCGCCTCTGCTGCGGCGACGTCATTCTCACGCATGAGCGCCGTGGCGAGGTTGTAGAGCAACTCTTTCTGGAATGATGGGTTCGACGCATCTGCACCCTTGCGACTCTCTTGGAACAACTTCACGGCTTCCTTGGAGCGACCGAGCATGAGGTTGAAGAATCCGAGGTTGTACAGGTCGACTGGCTCGATCTGCGTCATCTTCAAGTTGCGCGTGAGGTGCAGGGCTCGTTCACCAAACTGGACGGCAGCCTCGAAGTTCTTCAAGGATGCGTGCGCCTGGCCGAGAAGAGCCGCAGCAGCGCGCTCCTTCATTGGATCCTGGAGCGCCTGAGCGATCTGGCCAACACGACCAAGGACTTCGACAGCGTTCTGTGTCTGGCCTGAGACCAGCAGTGTCTCACCCAACTGCATGCCTGCCTCGAGTGCGAGTGGACCCTGGCCCACAGAACCAGCCAGTTCGTTGGCCTTCTTGAAGTGCTCGATTGCCTGAGGGTGTGTGCCCCGATCACGCTTGGCGACCAGTCCACGGACGTACTCAGCGTTGGCCTTCACCACGGCGAGATCCGATGTTCCTTCGGCCTCCTCGACTGACTTGATTGCGTCCTCAGGCTTGCCGTCTGCCAAGTTGATCATGGCGATGTGGTTGAGGACTTCGGCTGTCTTCAGGGCCTCATTCTCAGCCTTGAAGATCTTGAGCGCATCCTCTGCGCGATCACGTGATCGGTAGAGATCCTGGCGCCTGAAGTCCATCCGTGAGCCGCTGAAGAGCAGCCACCCCTGCAGCCTGCGGTCTTCCTTCTCGCTGGCCCATGCCATGGCATCATTCCACACCTTCTCAGCGGGACCGATCTGGTTCGCTGCGACCATGCGCTCGATGAGGTTCATGTACACGGTCCGACGCATCGCATCAGGCCACTCGAGCTCATCGAAGTAGTTGAGGAGGTCTTGTGTCATTGCCCAGAGGGTGGGTTGATCACCGGCGATCGCCATGCCGCGCAGAATCGCTGCTCGCTGGGGCGCACCATTCTCTGCGTACATCCGCAAGGCCTTCACCACATAGCCGTGCCCTCGCGGTGCGAGGAATCGCTCGATGAAGGTCGCGACGCGGCGTGCAGTCTCTTCTGCTTCATCCCCAGTGTGGCGGGAGAGCACGGACTCGCGAAGTAGCGCTTGCTTGAACTGGTAAATCCAGGTGCCGAGTGGCTCCGAGAACTGCAGCTCTTTGTACGCCTGCGCGGAGGCGTCGAACAAGTCGTCGACAGAGTCACGAACATAGCCGCCCATGTCAGCAACAAGACCGCTCGGGAACGAGACGCCCAGGAGGGCGGCCAGATGGGCGACGCGCTCGGCGTCCTCAGCCGTGGCGTAGCGTCGCTCCCCCTCGGCTGCAGGCTCATCGGGGATGTCCAGTTCGCCCTCGTCGACACTGAGGTCTGCAAGGTTCGCCATGGTCATGCCGCTGAGGTCTGCACCCAGTTGGTTGCTGCCCTGAAGGTATGTCACGAGTTCAGCCACAAATCCGGGTCGACCACCCGCGATCTCCGCGATTCGCGCGGCGTCGCTCTCAACCTTCTGACCCTCGAGATACAGTCCGACCTCTTCAGCGCCCCATGGGCTGAGGCTCAAGGACGTGACGTTGGGAGAGATGCGCTCGATCATCTCCATTAGCGGCGGGCTCATCCAGGCCTTCGCCGCATCATCAACCGGCTCCATCGACAGAACAGTCAGCAAGCGTGCGCCGTCCTTTGCTTCCCGGATCAGGGCCTCAAGGAACGCCATCAGGCCAACTGAGTGGCTGTTGTGTAGGCCGTGTACATCGAGAATGACTGGGAACTTCCTGGCGATGCCTGTGGTGATCTCAATCAGGCCCACGAGGGGGTTGTCCTGGGGCAGGTTGACCTTGACTTGTCCGTTCTCAGCCGGCTTGGCCTTCCGCAGGCCGTCGATGAATGATTGGTACCACCCTTGCACCCGCTTGGGCTGACTGGGCAGCTGCGAGTTGAGCGCCATTTCGACCTTTCCGCGGAAGCTCTGGCTTCGGTTCACGGCTTGGAAGAGCGCGGCATAGGCGCGGAGGACCACCGCCATACCCTCGTCTTCTTCGCGGACGTTCACCCGCCAGAGCAACACGTCATCCTCTGCATCAGCGATGGCGAAGCGGCACAGTTCGCCGACGAGCGCACGTTTTCCACCGCCCAAGGGGGCGCTCATGTGGACGATCTGGCTCTCGCCGCCGAGTACATTCGTCCAGGCAGCCTTGAGGGTGTCGAGGTCGGCCTCGCGGGCCACGTAGGGTGTGGGGGCAGTGTCAGCCACGGCGCACTCCATTCTCAGAGGGTGTTTAAGGCCGGTCAACTATTGGAAAACCGCCGAGACGTCCAGCGAAGTAAGCGGCTTTTGGTCAACACAGGACTTTGACGGTGCAGGGGTGGTCGTCCGGAGCGCACGGGGTAAACTGAACCCGCAAGGAGGCGCGACTATGCGTTGGCTCTTCGGTATGTTGGTCCTGAGTGGTTGTGCGGGCGACGGTGGCCCGCCGCCAGATGCTGTTTTTGAGGTCAAGATCACGAACACAGAAGCGGACTGCGGAAAGCAACTGGATGAGGGTGGTCTCACTAAGGCTGGCATGAAGGATGCGCTTCAAGCCATCTGGCCGCTCAGCTTGGGAGAGGTCCCCACCGACTTTTGCCCCTGCACAGACGTGGGGACGACTGGCAGTGAAGATTGCTATGCCGACATCGACCGTTCGAAGGAGACCCTGAGCTACGAACTTCATCAGGACGGCGATGCGATCTCCATTCGGATCGACGGTGAGACCTTTGCGACCGGTACGCTGCGTGGGTGTTCCTTGGACTACGAGAGTCCAGTCTGGCTGGATACCACCGACAACGGAGAGATCCAGTGGCAGGTCAAGTCAGTCCTGACGGTACTCGACATGAATGGTGCGTGCGAGTCCGCGTTCAAGGGAGACTCCGCAGGGAATGATTTCCTGGGTATCGAGGAAGTCGAGGTCGTTGGAAGCAGTAACGATGACTACCCCGTTGGCCGAACGGTCTGGAAGATTGTTGCCGGCACCCGCCAGGGTGGCTGAGACCCTCTGTCAGGCGCTTCGCGACCTGGCAGACGCTCGCCCCAATGCCCTCGCGCTCATTGGTGAGAAGCAGGACTTCACCTGGGCCACCCTCGATGAGATGGTGGCCAACGCTGCCGGTGTTCTGAGGGCGGCGGGTGTGAAGCCTGGGGATGTGGTGGGTCTGATGTTGCCCCGGACACCTGAACTCGCGGTTGGTTTTTTAGCCATCGCTCGTTTGGGGGCCGTCGCGGTACCCATCAATCACAAACTCCGGGCCAGGTGGATTGACGCCCAAATGGACGGTTTGTCGGTCATCATTGTCGATCCGTTGCTCGAGTCAGGGCTATCGGGCACAGGCTCGAGCGGAGCGGTGCGTCTGGTCCCTGGTGATCTCATGGAGAGAGCTGCAGAGCCCATTAAGATCGTGCCCAACGTCACCCCGGACACCGTGTGCTATCTGAATTGCACGTCTGGAAGTACGGGCAGACCAAAGCGTGCTGCCACCACTCACGCTCAAATCTTGGCGAATGCCCGGGCAACAGTGGCTGCATCCAGACAGGGTGGTGACGATGTCTTCTGGTGTCTGTTCGCCTCGTTTGCGCATCCGCACGAGTTCTTTCACCGCTCCTTGGTTTCCGGTGCGGCCTTCGTCATGATCGAGACGATGAGTCCCCGCGTGGTGTCTCGCACCGTCGTACATCGCGGCGTCTCACACATGCTTGTGTTGCCTGGCTTTGCAGAGCTTTGGCTGGACTCCGGCCATCTCCAAGGGGCCACAGGGCACCTCAAGCGTGTGGAGGCGGGCGGCTCAGTGGTGACGCCGGATCTTCACGAACGCATGGGTCAGGTGCTCCATGGCACGTTTGCTGCAGTATGGGGAAGTACAGAAACCACGGGGGTCGCTGTTGTTTCCTCCGAAGACGGTGGAGAGGTGCTTCAGGGCTACGAGATGCGGGTTGTGGGTGATGGTGTGGCCGTATCTCAAGGCGAGGTCGGTGAACTGTGGCTGAGTGGTCCCGCCGTGGTCACGGCCTACACCCCCAAAGCTCAGGGCCAATCCAGCCCCTTCAGTGACGGCTGGTTTCAGACGGGCGACTTGGTCCGTGTAGACCACCTGGGTCGTCTACACTTTCTCGGGAGATGTTCGACCTTGCTCAAGGTGGGTGGGGCACGGGTCTATCCAGCGGAGGTGGAGCGCGTGCTGCGCGCGCACCCCTTGGTCACGGATGCTGTCGTCGTCGGGATACCGGACAGGCGCCGCGGCGAGGTACCGATTGCGATGGTGGTGGCGGCTCCCGAGCTTCAGCAGGAGCCAGGTCGCTTACGGGCCCACTGTAGAGAATGCCTGGCGGGATACAAAGTGCCGCGCCATATCGTCTTCGTCAGTGAGATACCGCGACTGCCTGGTGGCAAGGTGGACCGTCAGGCTGTCCTTGAGCAGATCAGCTGAGCGGGGCGCCACCAGGGAAGAAGCGAGCGTAGTATTGGGCACGCACCCAGGTGTCGTTGCTGTAGTCCTTACCCGTGGTGCGGGAGTCCATCCCACTGACCGTCCGAATGCGTCCTGGCCCGCAGTTGTATGCAGCGACCGCACCCTTCAGAACTTGAGCATCCGACCACTCAGTGTGGCGCCTCCTGAGCTGATCACGAAAGCCAGCCAGGATACCGGCGGCCTGCTCCACGTGCTCGAGACTGAATGGCGCTCCAGCCGGGGAGTGGTGGCCACCGTCAACCTGCATCAAGCCGAAGCCTTCGTTACCGCCATACACGCTGTACCCGGACTCATTCAGTTGAGAACCGCCCCGTGTCTCGCGGCTGGCGATGGCAGCAAGCAGGGAGGGAGGCAGCGCATAGCGCTCAGCGGCTTGAATGAACTTGTCCTTGTAGACGAGGACGCGATCCTCGTCGGACTGCGCCATCTTGACCGACGTCTTCTGGCCTGGTCCCAGGCCATCCTGACGACCCGTGTCGGATGAGGCTCCGGTGCCAACCTGCCCGAAGAGGATGGCCCTGATGTCCTGTCCTGAGCGCATAAAGTCAGACAGCTGAGCGTAGGTGGCGAGGTCTACAACGCCACTCTCCGTCATTCCGAGCGCGCCCTGTGCGAGCGTGAGTTGCCGCATGGTCATCGGGCCAAAAACGCCATCAGGGCGATTGAAGCCGAGCAATTCTTGGAGGTCGCGGACCTCCTCGCCTCGATCACCGAACTCAAGCCTGCCACCCGCCATGATGTGAGACTCAAGCGCGCCGGATCCTCCAAAAGAGTTTTCCCATTCAAGGCTGGAGTCCGAGCTGCTGGAGCTGCTGCTCGACGAGTCGTTACTGTGGGAATTTCGGCGGCTGTAATCCGACACCAAGGGCTCCAGTCTCACGAAATCGTAGGCCCCGTCGCCGCTCTTGCCAAGGGGCAAAATGTCGAAGGATGGATAGGATGGGTGCATGCCCACCTACGAACACACCGTTCCTGATTCGCCCGAACAGCTAAGGCTGGACGCGTATTGTCAGCGGGTTTTTGTGGCGTTTCAGAGCAGGAATCAGGCTCGAAAAGCCATCAAGGAACGCCGTATATTGGTGAATGGTGACAAGGCTCGAACCGACTGGTTTCCACAGCCCGGATGGGTGATTTCTGCGACGGTACCCGCGAGTGCCGTCCTGCCAATACTGAAGGTCGATCTTGATGTGTTGTTTCAGGACGATCACCTCGCAGTGGTGTTCAAGCCGCCGGGCATAATGACCCGAGGGAACACCAGGCGGACCGTCCATCGTGCGCTCCGACACAACATGGACATGAGCACGTTGCC
>Ga0115012_10000583_pt1 | contig 20849 bp, 19 predicted proteins | sample TroAtlMetagenome_FD_88706 | JGI IMG/M metagenome (GOLD analysis project Ga0115012, IMG submission 88706) | Marine eukaryotic phytoplankton communities from Atlantic Ocean - Tropical Atlantic ANT10 Metagenome | ecosystem: Environmental > Aquatic > Marine > Oceanic | place: Tropical Atlantic...
CCCGGCACATTAGACTGCCCGGGAGCAATCTCACCCTTGTTGTTCAACCCGAACAGAACGCTACATTTGAATCCATGGTGCCGGGCCAGAATCCTCGCGAGCGCTGGCAGGGTTTCCTCTGACTTATACTCATGATCACTGGCAATGAAGACGATATGCTTTCCTTTTCCTGCTCCATTCGCGCCTTCGTAGGTCAGGGGCTTAGCGCTTACTTTGCCAAGGGAAGCCCCGAGACACAGAACGACAAGGAGATAACAGACGCGATTCATAGAGGGAGACTAGTGGCAATCGGAGGATCCGGGCAAGCCCACACGGACCTGAAAGTGCATATTCGACTGCCCGTTATCTCCACCAGTCGAGGAAGGCGGGACAATTGAGGTAGGACAACCTCAATTGTAGGCTTGCAAGTAAGTTGTACAGCCGCTGGTCTAAGAGAGGTTCCCCCCCAATCTTCTGCTTCCCCCACTCCCAGAATGAATAACCACTGCAGACCCAATCCAGCTCTCCGTCCGGGCAAATCCCACATGATGCAGATCCTTGTTGGTGCAGCGGTGGTTGTCATTGCCATCGGCATCGTCGCGACCATGGCAAAATCAGGAAAGTCCAAGAGTGACCGGGCCGAGGCTCTCCGCAAATTGCAAGATATTGGCGCCGCACTTACGGGATATCTTAATGACAACAACGGAGAATTTCCGCTCGAAGATGCCACCGGTAAAGACAACTGGCTCAATGCGGCGAAACCAGAGTCGGAGACCGTCTGGTACAATGCGCTACCAAAGCAGATGGGAGCCGCCCCTGTAAGTGAGCTGGGAGATAACCCGGCCCCCAGATTCTACCAGAAAAGCTATCCCCTCTTCCTTTCGGGAGCTGACTACCCACCCAACAAAAAGGAAGGCAGACCCTACTTCGCTTTCGGCTTTAACAGCAGTCTTCAGGTAAAGGGTGAAGATGGCTCGGAGCGAGCCGCCAATCTCGCAGGAATCCAGCATCAGGATCGCACTGTGGCTTTTCTGGAACGAGGAGTGAAGAAAGCCGAGGAGACCACAAAGCTGCAGGGAGGATTTGATGGTGGCCCTAAAGCCAACGCCAAGAATTTTTCTCCGCGCTACAACGGCAAGGGCCACATTCTCTTCGTAGACGGCCACGTTGAGTCGTTCCGATTCGAGGATATCACCGACGCAATGGGGCAAGCGGCCAACGGCCAGAATAACGTCTACTGGACCGGCGACCCTGACAAGCGGCCAAACTAGCTGCACCTCATACAGACTCGTGATGCTCTGCCCCTAAAGGGTTTCGATCCGAAACACCACGGGACGCTCCGTGACACAGTCAAGATCCTCAATTCTCTTGAGTGCTGACTTCAGAGTTCCAAACGGGCATGTATGAAGAAGAAATACCATGTCCACAAAGGCGGCATCAGGCTCGTCAGGATCGACCGAGGAATGCGTTCCACTGATTCCAATCCCTGCCTTTGCGAGCAGTGAAGCGATATCAGCAACGACTCCCGGGCGATCCGTCACAGGAAATCTGACATAGTAGGCCGTCTCGGTCTCGTCGATCGGCTTGAGAGTCCCCTTCTTTCGATAGGGGAGAAAGCCTTGATTCCCTCCCTTTGGCGCCTGCCTCAAAGATCGACCTGCATCGACCAGATCGGACACCACGGAGGATGCTGTCGGATCCTGCCCAGCACCCCGACCGTAAAATAGCGCGTCCCCAAATCCATCACCTCTAATAGCTACTGCGTTGAAGACATCATTTACAGAAGCGAGAATATGCGTCTTTGGAATGAAGGAGGGCTGAGTCCGGATTTCGATCGAGCCATCCTCATGTTGCCGCACGATACAGAGGAGCTTCACTACGTAGCCAAGGTCCTTGGCGAAACAAATATCGAGGGGGCGAACATACTCAATTCCACGAACGTAGACCTCATCAGGATCAATAAGGAAGCCATGCACGATTGCCCCAAGCAGCATTGCCTTGTGGGCTGCATCCCAGCCGTTGACATCGAGTGTCTCATCCGCTTCGGCATATCCCAGCTCCTTGGCCTCCTTGAGGGCAGTAGGATAATCGAGCCCCGCCTCGGTCATCCGCATCAGGATATAGTTGGAAGTTCCATTGATGATTCCTGATATCAAGTCGATCTGATTGCCAATAAAAGACTCCCGGGCCGCTTTAATAATTGGAATCCCCCCTGCGACTGCCGCCTCAAAATACACCGGAGTCTGGTGGCGACGCACCAGAGCGAATACCTCCTCACCTCGCTCTGCAAGAAGGGCCTTGTTCCCGGTCACTACCGGTTTGCCTGCCCCCAACGAGGCCGCGACCAGTTCAAACGCCTCCTCTGTGCCTCCGATCAACTCTACGACGATATCGACGAGAGGATGTTCCACCATGGATTTCCAGTCCGTAGTAAACAGCTCAGTCGGTACCGAGGCGGCGCGGGGCTTATCTGGATCACGGACGACGATTTGATGGATCTCAAATTTCACCGCCGATCCAGCCCGCTCTGTGATGAGGCCTCCATTACGAGCCAAGGCATTCCACACCCCGGATCCCACCGTACCAAATCCGGCAAGACCTACGCCGACGGGGCCATCATTCGTGATCACTCCTGACCGATAGCGGATATCGTGCGTGCCGCAAAGGCTCAAAGGGCGCCTTGTCACTCTGAAATAGTGCCCCGAAGTTGAAGCTCAGCATTGTTTTGCTCAATCCGGGACCCCAGTTCGATACCCTGCGAGGATAAATTTTCGCAGAGGAAAATGGGATTTTAGTGATTTCCATGCAGATAATCGCTTTTCTCTGAATTGAGGCTGCCACTGGCAGCGTTATACTAACGTGATCAGATGAGTATCGACTCGCGCTACACTTGGGAATCCCTCAGATCCGGCGAAGGCCGTGATCCCAGTTCGCGCCGCCGGAAATTCGGCTTTTGGGTCCTCCTTTCCGTAACCGTAGCGGTAATCCTTCATGTCGTGGGGCTGTGGACCCTTGGGAAGTTCAATCTACTTCTCGAGTTGGCCGATCTCGAATGGAGCTCCCAGACTTTTCGCGTAAGTGAAACTCAGGAATTACCTGCGGATGTCGTGGCCCCTGTTCCTGACGCCCAGGATTCTACTCCTCCCGCAAGTGCTGAAACTCTTCTCACTGAAATCGAGGAGCTTCTGCCAGAACTGGATGATTTGGAAATCGATATTCTCCCTGAACTTGAAAAGCCCAAGGTATCTCTAGAACCACTTCAGCCGGCCAGATTAGGAGAGGAAAACGCCCCCTTACTGGAGCCCTTGAAAGCCCCGGAAGTCCAAGCCACTCTTGCCAATCTGGGGCGCAACGAGCCTCTCTTTACAGAAGTCCCGGACGGGCGCGTTGTTATCGAGGAAGGAAGCATCTCTGCAGACCTCCCAGATCCTGATTCTTTTCTGAAGAACGCGGCCCTCCGTGGCGCCAACGGTTTGGACGAGAACGGGCTTCTGGAAGGCTACACCGAACTCGGGCGCTACCTCAGCTTCGATGTGGATCAGCTGGATAAGGGAAGAGCCGCCCTGCCCAGCGACCTCCTGTTTGAGTTTAACCAGAATGCGCTCAAACAGAATGCCCGCCTTGGCCTCATGCAGCTCGGCATGCTGATTGATCGAAATCCCAAAATGTATTGTATTCTTGAGGGCCACTCCGACCTGTTTGGAACCGAATCCTACAACATCGAACTTTCACGCAAGCGAGCAATGGCCGTGAAAAACTGGTTGGTTCGCTCACTCGGGCTTGACGAAAGTCGCATCATTGTCAGGGCCTACGGTCACGCCAGACCCAAGGTCCTTACTGGTGACCAGAAAGCACAGGCTATCAATCGCCGTGTTGACATTCTCATGCGGAAAACCGTTCCACCTCAGGAGGCTCTTCCGGTCCGGATAAAGCCCGCAGTGGCCCTGCCTGTTGCACCCGACCCACTGAAACCGGCCACTCCTCCAAAAGCCCTCCCTGTCGAGGAAGACATTCAACCTCCGCCGCCGCCACCAGCAGAAGCACCACCTGAGCCTCCTCCAGCCCGCGCAATTCCCATTGAAGAGGCGCCACCCGCTCGAGCAGTCCCCATTCCGGAGGAAAGCCCCTCACCCCCGGAAGAGCCCGGACAGCGCCCCTGAGACATCGCCCGGATCACGAGCAGTTCAGCCCTGCTCAGGCGCCGTCTCTGCTTCCGCTTCGGTTTTGTTGCCCTCCTCGGACTCGCTATCAACGAGCGGATCAGCGGGAGTCGTCTTCACCTGCGGGTCCTCTTCTCCCTCTAAATCTGCTTTCGGTAAGGAGTCACCCCCTTCGGCGGAATCTACCTCAGGCTTCTCTCCCAACCAGACCCGATCATCATTAGAGATCAGATTTTCAAGAGCTTCCCACCCTCCAGGCCTTTGAAGGTTGAAGAGATTCAGATAAAGCGAAACGATCCGGGGGTTGAAATCGGCATAGAGCCCATCGACAGTTTCACTGAGCTTGGCCGGATCCAACTCGTCTGGAAGAACCCCCTCGACCGATCCCTCCCCATTGTGCTCGATCCCCATCCCGTCGCAGAACCTGATGAGTAGCGGCTGCTGGAATTTCATGAACCAGACCTGAAGCAGATGCTCTCCAACGGTATCGCTTCCGCGAAGCTTCAGGGTCTTGTGCATCCACGTAATCTGATCGGCAACCGACTTTTTCTGAACAAACACGGGACGTAGTTTGCGGGACTGTGCCAGACTCGCTAACGCACTCTTATACACATCGCGGTCTTCCTCTCGGAATGTAGTGAAGAGCTCCGTAACAATTGCGGGTTCTACTTCTTTGAAAATTTCGTGTGGTCTCACTTTGATCTGCTTTATCTTCTCTCAATCGTCTCGGGTCAAGGCGGTCTTCCCTACTCAACCTCCGAAAGGGTCAGAGAGAGGTAGTTCTGAATTTCATCTCCAGGGACATTCGCCCTCATCAGGGATTCCCCTACGAGAATGGCATTCGCCCCTGCATCGAGAGCAAACTGTGCATCATGCACTGTCTTTATTCCCGACTCGGAGACAACCATGACATTATCGGGCACCTCATCGGCAAGTGTTTCAGTTGCGGAAAGATCCGTTTCAAAGGTCTTAAGGTTTCGGTTATTGATTCCGATAAGGTCCGCTCCAAGGTCGATAGCCCTCTCCATTTCCGGTAGATCGTGAACTTCCACCAGAACGTCCAGCTGAAGATCTTTCGCTATCTGGTAAAATCGGTGGAGATCTTCATCCTTGAGACAGGCAACGATCAGCAGGATTGCGTCAGCCCCGGCAATCACTGCCTCGTAGATCTGGGCTTCATGTACGGTGAAATCCTTACGTAAAAGAGGTACTTGAGAATCCTTGGAAATTTCGGACAGGTAAGTCAGCGATCCCTGAAAGTATTTCCTGTCTGTCAGGACCGACATGCAGGAAGCCCCTCCATCGATGTACATCCGAGCCTGCCGGAGGGGATCAAAATTCTGGTCGATCACCCCGGCCGAAGGAGAGGATTTTTTCACCTCTGCGATAACTCCCAGCCGATCGGGACCACGATCCAGAGCAGATCGGAAACCTCGGAATTCGTTTCTTTGCAGGGCTTGAGCCTTGAGCTTGGGCGCTAGAGGAACAAGGGGCTCTACCTCTACAAGTTTGTGGGCAATGATTTCATCAAGCTTGTTCATGCGACTGAAGGGGTTTAACCGGGAATCTACCCCTATGGATACGAGATTTTTCGAACAAAAGGGACCAAGTCTCTCCCCACGGGAAGGAAAAAGGACTTGCCGGTCGTTTCCCGCGGTGTATCTAGGCCCTTCACGGATGCGGGTGTAGCTCAGTGGTAGAGCGTCACCTTGCCAAGGTGAATGTCGACGGTTCGAATCCGTTCACCCGCTCCATTTAATCAGCCGGGAGAGGCCATCCTCTCCCGGCTGACTTGTCTCTCCCCGGGGACAGGATCTCCGCAGGACAATGAAAAAGAGCTGTCCTCACCACGCATGAACGCCCCGGGATGCCACAGACCAGTCTCCCTAAATGTCGAAGTCCAGAATCATCCGGGACGTCTGTTCCCTTCTCGAGGGCCAGCTCGCAATTATGCAGGCCGCAGCAACTGAGGCTCGTCACAATGCGACCGGAGAGGAAACCAGGTCCGAAGGCAAATATGATACCCGGGCCATTGAAGCGTCCTACCTGGCGGGAGCACAATCCGCACAAGCAGAAAACATCGCTGCCGCCATTGGCATTCTAAAGTGCTTTGAGCCCTTGCCCTGTCAGGAGGGGGAACCCGTCCGGTCTGGAACACTTGTCGAAGCTGAGCATGAGGGAACAATCGTCTTCTACCTCCTCGCTCCTGATGGCGGAGGATCCACGGTTGAGCACGAGGGGTTTGATTGTACCGTTCTCACCCCGGAGTCTTCCCTCTACCAGAGCCTTCTGGGGGCACATCTTGGGGACCTCGTTGAAGACAATTCCCTACTCATTCTCGGTGTAAGCTGAGCCCCAAAAGAACGATGCCCAACAGGAGAGGCCGCTGAATTTCGCTTGATTATGTGAGGGATCTCCCTTGATTCCTCTCATGGCCTACCACCTGAAACTGCGAGTCACATTGCTAGTCATGGTCGCATTCCTTGGCTCTCAACCGATTCAGGCCCAGAACCCGCCAGCGGGCTTTGAGAAAATTGACCAGAATATCGTGATTTCAGCAATCCGGACCCAGATGAAGTATGACGTTCAGTCCTTCACGGTAAAACCCGGTGCCAAGATCAAACTCACCTTCAGGAACCCGGATGAGCTCCCTCACAATCTGATTATCTGCACTCCTGGAGCCTCCAAGGGACAGGATAAGGGCGCAGAGTTGGTGAATGCAGTTCTCGCATTGGGTGCGAAGGGAGCAGAACTCGGCTGGCAACCACAATCCCATCCAAGGATGTTACATAGCTCCGGGATGATTCAGCCTGGCAAGGAGGCTGTCCTATGGTTCCAAGCTCCCGCAAAAGAGGGGAAATACCCCTACGTCTGCACCTACCCAGGACACTTCACCCTGATGAACGGAGTAATGAATGTTTCCCGGCGCGCAGCCGTTGGCATTGTGAGGGGAAAGCAGCGGAGTGATCCCTTTTACACGACCCCAAGCATGCGTCAGCGGCCTCAGGTAAAGCGTATCTTCATGCCCGAGGCTGGGCCGGCCGCGATCGCGGTGGCGGTAAACGATGACCTGCACTACTGCTGGGATGCTGGCGAGTGCCGTCTACGCTACATCTGGCGAGGGGATTTCATCGATGGCTGGAACGTCTGGAAAGGTAACGGCAACGGATTGGCCTCGATTGAAGGAGAAATCCTGCTCCGGGAAGATACCAGTCCTCTGGAAAATTTACTCTCTCAGGAATCAGAAACTCCGAAGTTCCTCGGTTATTCAATTGCCAACGGGCTGCCCTCCTTCCGATGGAAGACCACCAATTTTCATGTCGAAGAAACCATTAAGCCAACCCCGGACGGGAAAGCGCTATCTCGGATCTTTGATATCAAAAGCGTGAAGGGAACATACCCCGTCACTCTCAAGTTCCAGTCCTCCGAAAAATTGTCGGTCTCTGGAGAATCCCAGACTCTTAAGGGTCCGGGACGCCTGACCGTCACCATGACTCCCCGCCATGATCCGTAGCATTACTGCCATCGTTCTCACCTCCTGCCTCGCCTCTGCCGACGTCTGGACGGACGCCTTCCGCATAGAAAAGATATCTCCTCCGCCCGGAGTCGATGCCCAGATTGGGGGTATTGCAACAACTCCAAGCGGCAACCTTGCGGCATGCTTTCATCGCGGCGAACTCTTTATCTACAATCCCAAGGAGGACACTTGGAAACAGTTCGCCTCAGGCTTACACGAGCCATTGGGTCTCCTCGCAGAGAGCGATTCCAGCTTCCTGGTGATGCAGCGACCCGAACTGACACGAATCAAGGATACGGATGGTGATGGAGTCGGAGACCTCTACCAGACCATCTTCGATGATTTCGGGATGACTGGAAATTATCATGAGTTCGCCTTTGGCCTCGCTCAGGATAAGGAGGGGTTCATTTACCTGGCCCTCGGTACAGCTTCGAATGGTGCCGGAATCCGCGAGGAAATCAGGGGGCCCTGGAGCGCTATCGGTCTAGATCGGAAGTATATGCTGAACGGATCCGATTGGCGTAAATACAAAGGCCGTGCAGGCCGCATGTATTCGAGAGTTCCTTACCGGGGATGGGTGATCAAGGTTTCTCCTGACGGCAGCAAGTGGCAACCTTTCGCAAGCGGGTTCCGATCTCCGGAGGGGCTCGGTTTCGACAAGGATGGGCGTCTTTTTGTCGCCGACAATCAGGGAGACTGGTTGGGAACCAGTAAAGTCTTTCACGTGCGGGAGGGGCATTTCTACGGACACCCTGCATCGTTGGTCTGGAAAGAAGGCTGGAAACGGGACCCTCTGCAGGTTTCCGTAGCAGAGCTCGAAAAATTGCGCACCCCGGCGATGGGGCTGTTACCTCAGGGCGAGCTTGCGAATTCGCCTACCGAACCCCGCATGATCCCGCGGGGTGTCTTCGGCGGACTCAGTGAACAGATGCTTATTGGGGAGATGAACAGCCCCACTTTAGTGCGATTCCTCCCTGATCCCGTGGGAGATGTCTCCCAGGGAGCTGCCATCCCTTTTCTCCGAACCGGAGCACTGGGCGCAGGAAATCATCGGCTGACCTTCACTCCTGATGGATCCCTGTGGATCGCCAAGACCCACCTTTCCTGGGCCGGAGGGGAGGGCCTCGTCAGAGTTCGCCTCAAGGAGCAGGCTTCCGATTTTCTTGCTATCGACCAAGTCAAGCTGACCTCCAGAGGATTTTCCCTCGGGTTCACACAGCCAGTCGACCCCGAAAGTCTCCAGAAGATTGAGATCACCCGCCACACCTACAGATATCATGCGGCATACGGTTCTCCAAAAGTCGACAAGCAGGACGTCATCATCAAAGGGGGGGCAACCCTGTCGGCGGGAAACCGCTCTTGCATGATCAACCTCAAGAACACTGGAGACCTTAAAAGAGGCTATCTCTACACAATCCGCCTCCCCGAGGTGCGCTCAAACGCCGGAAAGCTTCTCCTAGGCGACACCGTCTACTATACGCTACACGCAAAACGGTAGAATGTGCATCAGGGTCCTCCCTTCGTAGCTTGCCGTTCTGGCATGGCAAACTCCGAGCGCCGATCCGTGCTGGGATTATAAGGACGAGGAGTATAGATTCTACATATGCGAGGATTGCTACTACGAGTTGTCCTCCTTCTTGCTGTGATTTCCCTCGCTCTGACAGCGTGGAGTCAGCGCCACTGGTTCACGACGACGATCGAACAATTGCACGTTTCGCAACGCAGGTCCGGTCCAGCTCCAGACCTAGCGACCTACCAGACTCTTTCGACGGACCTCGAGGAGCATCGTAAACGCCTTGGCCAATCCTACCTGAAGGCCTCGATTGGACCCGAACGGGAAGACCTTCTCGCCCAAACCCGAGAACTTTTGCAAATGAGCCTTCCGCGCCTGATGCGATGCTGGCTTGGTACACCGTGGGATTTCAACGGAACCGCCCACGAACCAGGAACAGGAAAGGTCGCCTGTGGTTATTTTGTCTCCTCCGTGCTTCAGGATGCGGGATTCGAAGTTGAATGGGCACCTCTTGCTCAACAGGCCTCACAGAATATCTTAGGGACGTTTCTCCCTCCGGAAAAAATGAGAATCAGAGTCGGAATGGACTACGACGCCTTCCTCCAGGAGGTCCTTCTCTCCGGACCCGGTATTTATATTGTTGGGCTCGATAGCCACGTTGCTTTTCTCGTCATTACCAGCAGCAGGGAGATCCGATTCATTCATTCCTCCGGCTCCAGCCCCTACTGCGTGATCGACGAACCTAGGGAGCACTCTCATGTCCTTCGCAACTCAGACTACAGGGTAATCGGCAATCTGACAGCAAGCGACGAGGTTCTTCACAAATGGCTCCTTGGAGAAAAATTCAGGACCCAGACTCGCTGAGCTCGCAGACTGATCCTCGCTTCGTTGCATTTTCATTCGTCAGTTGGACTACCCCCCATGAGAGCAAGGCAGTCCTTGCGTGAACGAGGTAATCTTCCGAAGGCCCTTTCCAGCGCCGCCCCTGCATTCACCCCGTCATGACCGACACCGAGAAGCTCCGCTAGCCTTCGCTCATAGTGAAGAAGCGCACGGCGATCTGCCGCAGATTTCGACAGGTAGCCAAAAGCTCCACGCAAAAGATCGAACAACTCTGGAACAGGGTGCTCCCGCTCGACGACAGCCTCGAGAAGCTGACAAAAGTATGCGGCCACCATGGTTTCAGCGTATCCCCGCCGCAACTCAGCATAAAACCCTGACACCTCAACTTCCTTCAGAATATGCAGATCGCTTTTCCGGCTCTGGCTCCACACCAGTTCTGCCTCCACAAAGAGGTCAAGTTTCCCAGCAAACGGACTCGTTGCGCGACGAGCGGCCTTCGCAACAGTCTTAATTAAGCCTGCTTCCCGGCTGCACCAGTGCACAATGAGACTCGTATCACCCAGCTTGGTAACTCGAGTGACAATTCCGCGCGCCTTTTCCATAATCAAAGTGCTGCTTCTCTCTAAACCCGGCATATCCAGACTCAGGCATACGAACAGAGCCTGGACACACTCTCGGAGGAGCGTCTTCCACAAACCTTCAGATCCTGCCTCCCCCTGTCAAGGATGCGAAGATCCGTCGGCTGCTTGACGGTTTCGATAGCACCAGTCCTCCTTCTCTGTTAAGCGTTCTCCTGTAATAATGTCATGTCTGCGCTCGCCTCTCTTCTAGGAATCGTTGTTCTTCTGGGTGTTGCGACAATTTTTTCCTCCAACTGGCGTGCCATCCGGCTCCGCACCGTCACCGGGGCCCTGCTCCTCCAGATAGGGCTGGGCGCCTTTGTCCTTTTCACGACGCAGGGTCAGGCTGTGCTGGGCTCTCTCTCCAACTTAGTCCGCGCCATTATTGCCAGCGGGGACAGGGGCATCGAATTTCTGTTTGGGACTCTGGCAGAGCAGGAGTCCATGGGCTTCATTTTTGTCGTTCGCGTCCTCCCGGTAATCATCTTTTTCGCCTCCCTGATCGCAGTCCTCTACCACCTCCGCATCATGCCGCTGGTCATTCGCAGTCTTGGCGGTGTCCTGCGCATGCTACTCGGCACGAGCAGGGCCGAGTCCCTCTCAGCCACCGCCAATATTTTTGTGGGCCAGACCGAAGCTCCCCTTGTCGTGCGCCCCTATATCCCCCGCATGACCCAGTCAGAGCTCTTTGCCATCATGGTAGGGGGGCTCTCCTCAATTGCAGGCTCCGTCCTGGCAGCGTATGCGGGCATGGGAGTCAACCTCGAGTATCTCCTTGCCGCATCGTTCATGGCGGCACCCGGCGGATTACTTTTCGCCAAAATCCTCTTCCCGGAAAGCGATACTCCAGAGGAGCACCTCCCCGACGAGGATAAGAAAGACAAACCTGTCAACGTCCTTGATGCAGCAGCCCAAGGGGCATCCGCCGGGTTGAAGCTCGCATTGAATGTTGGCGCCATGCTACTTGCCTTTATTGCGCTCATCGCCCTGCTCAATCTGGGCCTTGGAACAATAGGCAGCTGGTTTGGCTCTCCCGACATTTCTCTTCAGCAGATTCTCGGAATCATCTTTGCACCGCTCGCCTGGATTCTAGGGGTGCCTTGGGAAGAAGCCAGTCGGGCTGGAAGTTTTATCGGCCAGAAGATCATTCTCAATGAGTTCGTTGCCTATAAGGCCCTCCTCGACGACGGCTCGCTCTCTCCTATCTCGGAGGGCATTGTGACTTTCGCGCTGTGTGGTTTTGCAAATCTCTCCTCAATCGCCATTCTTCTTGGCGGCTTAGGCGGAATGGCTCCAAGCCGCCGCCCGGATATCGCACGGATGGGCCTCAAGGCTGTATTCGCCGCTTCCCTCGCGAACTTTATGAGCGCTGCGATCGCAGGGCTTTTCCTCACTCTGGGAAGTTGACCCCCCACGCTCATGACCGGCAACACAACACCTTCACGGAAAAAAATGATTGAGATTCTCCTCGCCCTGATTGTCGGAATTGTTGTCGGCATTATTTTTAGCGCCTGCAAACTCCCGGTTCCTGCACCACCCGCTATTGCGGGAGTGATTGGCATTCTGGGAATTTACCTGGGGGCTCAGGCGTGGCCCTTCATTGTAAAGATTTTTTCCTGAGCCGACTCCAGCATCGGACCCTTATACCATGCCCTTTCTTCCTCAGGAAATTATCCGGCGAAAACGCGATGGCCATGCCCTTGGCAGGGATGAAATCAATTTTCTCGTCAATGGGCTAACCGATGGAAACATCAGCGATGGACAGGCTGCCGCATTCGCCATGGCCGTCTATTTCAAGAGCCTTAGCCCGGAAGAATGTGTCGACCTGACCCTCGCAATGCGCGATTCGGGAATCGTTCTGGACTGGTCGAAACACCGCTTAGACGGCCCGGTAATCGACAAGCATTCTACGGGTGGGGTGGGAGATCTGGTATCGTTAGTTCTTGGTCCGCTTCTCGCTGCTTGTGGCGGTTACGTCCCCATGATTTCCGGGCGCGGGTTGGGCCATACAGGCGGGACTCTCGACAAGTTGGAGGCGATACCCGGCTACAATACTACGCCGCAAAACAGTCTTTTCCAAAAGGTCGTGAGCGACATAGGCGTTGCTATTATTGGCCAAACAGACCTTCTCGCACCAGCTGATGGACGCCTTTACGCCATCCGGGATACCACCGCGACTGTCGAGTCCATTGGTCTGATTACCGCCTCTATTCTATCCAAGAAGCTTGCCGCCGGCCTCGGTTCCCTCGTCATGGATGTGAAAGTCGGCAATGGTGCTTTTATGGCTACCGTTGAGGAGTCACGAGCACTTGCTCAGAGCATAGTCAAAGTCTCAAGCGGAGCGGGAACGCCCGCCTCCGCACTGCTTACTGATATGAACCAGAGCCTTGCCTCGAGCGCGGGAAACGCCATCGAGGTGAGAGAGGCGATTGAGTTCCTCACCGGTAATCAGCGCAATGAGCGGCTCGAAGCAGTCACCCTCTCTCTCTGCTCAGAAGTTCTTCAGACCTCGGGACTGGCAGAAACAGAAGGTGAAGCCCTTGAAAACCTTCGAGAGGCCCTTAACTCCGGGCAGGCGGCTGACCGGTTTGCACAGATGATCTGTGCTCTGGGAGGGCCTGCGGACCTTCTGGACCGCCCAAGCTACCACCTGCCGCTCGCTCCCATCACGAAGGAAGTTTACCCCTCCCAAGCAGGATTCGTTACTTCTATCAATACTCGTGAACTCGGTCTCGCAGTGGTGAGATTGGGAGGGGGCCGAAGCGAGCCGGGACAGGTCATTGACCCCCGGGTTGGTCTTGGAAAAATTATCCGCCTCGGAGAACAGGTAGACCAGAAAACGCCCCTTGCCATGATTCATGCTGGTTCGGAAAACTCTGCCCTCAGAGCCGCAGATGACTTGCAATCGGCATTTACCATCAGTAGCCGGGCCCCGGAAATGTTCCCCGTTGTTTTTGAGCGGATTACCTCGCCATGAAACGCGTTATTCTCCTGATTATGGACTCCCTTGGAATTGGGAGCGCCTCTGATGCCTCTTCCTTTGGGGGCATCGGCTTTACCGATGAAGGAGCAGACACCCTCGGTCACATCGCCAGCACATTATCTCTTGCCGGAACTCCTCTCCAGCTACCCCATCTTGCAGAGCTTGGTCTTCTCGAGGCTTACAGACTCAAGAATGGGGTCTACCCCGCTGGGATGAGCTCTCCCGACAAAATCCATGGAGCCTGGGCCTACGCAAGAGAAACGAGTCGTGGAAAAGACACCCCCAGTGGACATTGGGAAATTGCCGGAGTCCCGGTTCCCTTCGATTGGTCTTACTTTCCAAGAAGCACCCCGTTCTTTCCAGAGGCTCTTAGCACCCAGATTTTCGATCAAGGCCTTGTCGAGGGGTCACTGGGCAACTGCCACGGGTCAGGGACCGAGATTATCAAGCAGTTTGGAGAGGAGCATATCCTATCCGGTAAGCCGATCTTCTATACTTCAGCCGATAGCGTTTTCCAAGTGGCAGCACATGAGAAATACTTCGGGTTGGAGCGCCTCTATGAGCTTTGTCGCTCTATTCGCCGCCTCCTTGACGATAGCGACCTCACAATTGGCCGTGTCATTGCTCGCCCGTTTTCTGGCAAAAGCCCGCAGGATTTTAACCGGACTGGCAACCGGCGCGACTTTGCCCTACCTCCTCCGGGCGCTACAATTCTTGAGAAACTTCGAGAAGCAGGTGGATCGGTCATCGGAGTTGGCAAGATCGCCGATATCTATGCCCATACTGGAATTACGCGAGAGATCAGGGCTCATGGACACCCAGCCCTCTGGAGGGAGACCCTTTCGGCCCTCAAACAAAGTGAAGACAATAGCATCGTAATGACCAATTTTGTTGATTTCGACGCCCTTTACGGGCACCGCCGGGACACTCACGGCTATGGTCAGGCCCTCGAAGAATTCGACCGAAACCTGCCTGCCTTACTCTCCGCCATGCACCCGGGCGACCTTCTGATCATTACCGCTGACCATGGAAATGACCCCACATGGCCCGGGTCGGACCACACCAGGGAAGACATTCCCATTCTCTTGACAGGAGACAAATCCACCGCTGGCACTTCTCTGGGAGCCCGGGACACCTTCGCAGATATTGGGCAGACAATCGCTGGCTATTTTTCTCTGGAGCCTTTCCCTAAAGGCACCTCTCTTATCTAAACTTCCTTTTCAAAATGTCTGCTCCCACTCCTCACATTGAAGCCATTCCCGGAGATTTTGCGCCAACAGTCCTCATGCCTGGTGATCCTCTAAGAGCCAGACACATTGCCGATGAATTTCTCTCCGACGTGCGACAGGTCAACGGCGTGCGTGGAATGCTAGCCTTCACCGGTGAACACCGGGGGGCCAAGGTCTCCGTCATGGGCAGCGGGATGGGAATCCCATCCATTTCCATTTACGCCCGGGAACTTTGGACTGAATACGGAGTAGAAACAATTATCCGTGTGGGCAGCTGTGGAACCTCTCACTCTGAGGTCGGCCTTCGCGATATCTTGATTGGCACCGGGGCATGTACGGACTCCAAAGTGAACCGTAGCCGCTTTAAAGGCCACGACTTTGCCGCTATAGCTGATTTTGACCTCGCCAGAAAAGCCGTCTCCGTCGCTGAGTCCCTCGACATCCCAGTCAGAGCCGGAAACCTCTTTTCCGCGGATCTTTTCTACACCCCTGACCCGAGTATGTTTGACGTCATCGAGGCCATGGGAGTTCTCGGGATTGAGATGGAAGCTGCCGGACTTTACGGATGTGCTGCGGAATGCGGCAAGCGGGCACTTGCAATCTGTACGGTCTCAGATCACATCCGGACCGGCGAGGCAACCTCCTCGGAGGAACGGCAAACGACTTTCACTGACATGGTCCGGGTTGCACTTGGAACTATCTGATGAGAAAACACCCCACTCAAAGGAGCCCTGCCAACTTCTTCACTCGCCCCAAAAGGACTTTCACCCTGCGGCTCCCTTCCTGAGTAGTCACGAATTGGTCTTCTCTCCTTATCTCAAGGGCGGAGGACACCCGATGGGTGCCGAACTCAACCTCGGTCACGGCCACCTTGACCCTGAGGAAGACCCCGGGGCCAAACCACTCGCCAAACCGTTCTCTACCAAGAGCATCTCCCTCTCGAACAAAGCGAAATGTCCCACTAGTTCCGCTCCCCGGTAGTATTTCAAAACCATCACCTTGAAATACGGTGATGATCGCGCGCTCGATGTTATACCGGGGTGCAAATTCAATTTTCCGGGATAGAAGAAAACCGGAACGGGTTTGATCACCATCCCCAACTGCCCCGCATCCCGAAAAGAGCACCCACAAAGCGAGGAAAAGGACGATTCTACTGAGATTCTTCCAGTATTTGAACACGACCGTTACCCTGAGCAGAATCTCCCACTTCGCAAGGATTGCTTGCTCCGTGATACACCTGAATTGCCCTTTTCAAGATGAGACAACACCGCCTTGACTCCCAATCCGTGATGACCACACTCCGAAACAGATGGCCGAAAATTCATTCAGCGATGACCTCCAGGCGCTCGACACTGCAGCTCTAAAGGGCCGCCTGTCGGAACTCCGGAGGTATCTTTGACGTTCCAGTATTGGAAAACACCATCGCTGACATCGAGAAAAAGATGGAGGCTTCCGATTTCTGGAACGACCAGAACACTGCCCAGCAAACTGTTCGGGAAGCCAGCAGGCTCAAGGGGAAGCTCCATCCTTTTCTGAAACTTGAGGATCGCCTGCAGAATATCGAGGCTGGCGTTGAGCTCGCACGGGAGTTTGACGATGCCGAATCGGCTCGTGAAGCAGTTGCCGAATTTCTTTCGCTGCAGGGAGATATCGACAGCTTTGAGCTTGTTACTCTGCTGGACAAACCGTCCGACCCCAACAATGCCTATCTTTCGATTCAGGCAGGAGCAGGAGGCACGGAAGCCTTTGACTGGGCCCAGATGTTACAGCGGATGTATATGCGCTGGGCCGATAGCCGAGGATTCAAGGTTTCCATCACCGACGAACAGGAAGGAGAGGGCGCAGGGATTTCCAGTGCCTCTCTTAAAATTGAAGGGGAATATGCTTACGGTTACCTGAAGAACGAGCGTGGAGTGCACCGACTCGTCCGCATATCTCCCTTCGATGCTGCCGGGAAACGTCACACCTCATTCGCTGCAATCGACTGTACCCCTGAAATTTCCAACGATATCAATATAGAAATTCCCGAGAGCGACGTGGAGATTCAAACAACCCGCTCTGGCGGCAAGGGGGGGCAGAACGTCAACAAAGTTGAGACCGCGGTGATCATGAAGCACAAACCCACCGGGATCATGATCCGGTGCACTCAGGAACGCTCGCAGCTGCGTAACAGGGAGCTGGCCTGGGAGCTCATGAAGGCCAAACTTTATCAGATCGAGGAGGATAAGCAGAAAGCAGAAGCCGACCGCACCTACGGTGAAAAAGGCGAAATTGGCTTTGGCAGCCAGATCAGGTCTTACGTTTTTCAACCATACCAGATGGTCAAGGATCTGCGTACCGGATGCGAAACCGGCAATATTCAATCCGTTATGGATGGCTCCATCGACCCATTTATCGAAGCCATGCTAAGGGGGCAGGAAAACTCCTGATCCCATCGTGATTGGAAGTTGGCTTGCCTGACATATCTGCTACACCATTCGCCTGATGAAGATCTTTCTCTTTCTTCTACTCGCTCTTTCCTCGCCCGCTGTCGCGGACCTCGAATGGCGTAACTTTGAGAACGCGGAAAAGACAAAATCGTTTCAAGGGCGACTAGTCGGTTATGACCCGCTCACCAAAAAAGTCACCGTCCAGCGGCAATCAACCCTGCGCCCTGTTACTTTCAAAATCGACCTCCTCTCGAAAGAACACCGTAGTTTTGTCGAAAGCCGCGCAATCGAGCTGGAAGCGGCAGGAGGCCTGCGCATGATGTTTTACGAAAACGTGCAGAAAGTGGGGAGCGCGCGAAGCGGCAGCACGAAAACAAGCACTTATGACGGAGGTTACAAAATCGAAATCAGGAATTACCTCCGACGGGCAATTCAGGATGTCTCAGTAGACTACCTCATTGTTTACAGGAAGGATTCGACAACCGGTAACGGTACAAGGTCTATCAAACGCGGAAGCAGAAATCTCACTGCTCTGGTGCCAAACTATGACGAAAATATCGTCATCGGTGGCATTCCACTTACGAGCTACTATAAGGCAGGGTCCGTCACTGCAGTCGCAGGGTCCACATGATGTCGAGGAAGTGGCGCGGTCAGCGCCACAAGGTCACAGCGAAGCCGGGACGCCCTGATAGGGTGTATTGCCCGGATAAAAGTCGGAGGGCGTGTGGTCAAAACTGAAGCCTCCAGTGCGGACGTCCTGAGAAAATATGGTGACGCTTTCGAGGGGCCCGGTAACCCCTAGCGCGGAGCGATCAAAAGCGGGCTGCTTTGCGACTCATTAGCGTGAGGCAACATCCTGGTCAGAGGCCAGTAGTTCTCCCCAGAGTTGCTGGGGAGAATGAGAAGGGCCAGTCATGACAAAACGGGGGACACAACTCGGGCCCATCCCGAGCTCCGCAACAAAGTCATAAAAGAGGTCCCTGATACCGTCCCGCACCGCCGGATCCGAATTGGCTGGCAGTAGGAAAAGCAGGGCCCGTCGTCCGTTCTCGCGGTAATTACTCAGGAGAGTCTGCCTTGGGAGTATTTCCAGAAGATCGCAAAAGGCATCCAGCGGATCTGTTTCGCCCGAAAAATCAAAGGGCACGCTCACTAGGGTCGAAGGAACAGCATAGGAGGCGTGGGTTTCTACGGCGCTCTCCATCGCCGCATAAAACTCCAGCTGACTGATAGCTCGATGATCGAGTTCTTCTCTAACAAGACCTTGATCGGTGCCCCCACTACGGTCGCAGACTGCCTTCATGAGGTCAAATGTGCTGGAAGTGATTTTCTCCAGTGGAAGATCCTCCACGACGAGAAGGTGAGAAGGCGCCCGGCCTGCCCTGCAAATAGGATAGGCTGCCAGATAACCAGATCTACGAGTGGAGGGCGTTTTCAAGAGGGACTTTTGCACAAGGAAGCAGCTCCGGGCCAAAGCCTCGGCAACGATTGGATGATCCTCTTGCCGTAAATACTCAGGAAAACACTCAACCCCTCCTATAGAGCTAACACGGATAAGAGTTTTGGAGCCACATCTACTGGGAAGCTCGTAGACCGAGGCTTTTCTCGTATGAGTAATATGAGCTAATCTTTCGAGGATCGCAGCAGGAAGAAAGGAGTCCGTTGCCTCTCGCATCTGAGTAATTTTCTCGTCGATCGCACTGTCATCGACTCCTCGGAACTCCAGCCTTTGCTGGAGATCCTGCCGAGAGAGAACGAGGAGCTCTCGCTCCGCAACATGCTTTCTGTTTTCTTCCAGAAGGAGATCCCTCTCGACTCGCAATCGCGCACTCTGCCCTTCCCTCGATCTCGAGGCAAAGCCCACTAGAGCCCCAATAAGGGGCAGGACGACCATCGCGTGGAGGTGATCGGAACTCACTCCGGTCTGGCCTGTCCAGAAGCTTACCAGGACCAGGAGCGATGTGACAATTCCCCCAGCAATAAAGCCGCCACGGGGCCCATGCCTCACTCCAAGAAGAGCCGGCAACAGGAGAAAGGGAGTAGGGTTCGATGAGAGCCCGCCAGAATCATGAGGCGCCAGAAGAACGTTCAAGCCGGCCAGTAAGAGAAACAGACTCGCGAACCAAATTGAAAATGCGCGCACTCCACGCGCAGGTGCCAAAATGGGTGTTCCGGGAATAGCAGACAAGGTCTGAGCAGACATTGACGAGAGAGGGGACAAGGGTGAATTCATCCTCCTGCTCAGGGTAAGCCCTCGAACAGGATTCCTCAGCTAACCGGAGTAACTGGACTCATCCAAAAAGAATTTTAGAAATGAAATTAAGCATGCCTGATATCCAGGCATCTCTTTAATTGATGCGGTTATTCATCAGGTCCAAATGATCAACTCCTAAACAATCAAGAGAGGGTTTCATCTCGAGGCTAGAGTAACCTGAAAGACAGAGAGAAACGGCTCTGGTGAACTTGCGGGCGGTCCCTTTAAAGAAACTGCCATGGCCCCTACTCGTTTCTTGAATGGCTATCTTCTTGGGTAGTCACACGGACAGGAAAATAAGCTCCAGTTGGATCCACCATGGAGACTTGATGTTTGGCCTCCTTAACAAAATATCACTGTCGAGAGCCAGGAGTCACCTCAAGGGTAATCCTCTTCCCCTTGCGTAAAACCGTGATCTTTACCATCTCTCCAACCTTCAAGGACTCAAGTACGTAGGTATAATCGTAAATGTTCTTCACCGCTTTCCCTGCCACGTCAACCACAACATCTCCACCCTGAATTCCCCCCTTGTCAGCTGGCCCACCCTTGGTTGCTCCGGATAGTTTGACCCCAACGGCATCACCTTGCGAATAATCAGGAACAGTCCCTAGGTAAGCCCTGAGATTAGCTCGTCTTCCCTGTCCCTCTGGGCGCTCCACCTTGACGTAATCAGGGGCCTCTTCTGTACCCGCTAGCCCTCTGGCAACAAGCGCCATGAAGCGGGTGACTTTCTCGGTCCCGGGGTAGTTTATCTTATCTGCCGTATCCCTCGGTGTATGATAGTCGTCATGTGCTCCCGTAAAGGCATTCAGAATCGGCACTTCCCGCAGGTAAAAAGAGGTCGCGTCGGTAGGAAGGTACGCATCACTCTGGGTCTTGATAGGAAGACCGACGGGAATATTTCTTTGCTCAATAACCTGGGGCCATATCGAACTGGACCCCGTACCCTGCAGAACCAGTGATTTGTCAAGGCGACCCACCATATCCATATTAAGGTTGGCAGCAAAAACGTCATTCAACTTGGCATCCTGATCTCCCTTGAGCGTCTGGGCCACTTCCTTCACAAAACGCGAGGATCCAATCAACCCAATTTCTTCTCCGGACCACGCAGCAAAGATCACATCTCGCTGTAGGCGGAGGGCACCTGCCTCCTGTTGAGCCGCAAGATACTGAGCAATTTCCAGCAGGGCCGCGACTCCTGAAGCATTATCATCCGCACCGTAGTGAATCTTCTTGGCTTCTTTCCCGGTAGCCCTCGAGCCACTCCCGTAAGATCCAAGATGGTCAACATGCGCCCCAAGAATAAGAGCGGGCCGACGGCG
>Ga0115012_10000585_pt1 | contig 20804 bp, 17 predicted proteins | sample TroAtlMetagenome_FD_88706 | JGI IMG/M metagenome (GOLD analysis project Ga0115012, IMG submission 88706) | Marine eukaryotic phytoplankton communities from Atlantic Ocean - Tropical Atlantic ANT10 Metagenome | ecosystem: Environmental > Aquatic > Marine > Oceanic | place: Tropical Atlantic...
ACCTCCAAAAGGACTGAAAGGCTATGAAATCTATAAATGGTTGCAAGCTCGGAAGTGATTATGGAAAACATACATACTATAAATGAACCCTCACACCCTCGATCGCATCGTGAGACAAGTTCCGGACCCTCTTTGAGGATAACCATAAAACTATTAGCGACAAACACGAAACTAAAAACTAAACTAACGGAGGCCTCAAATGGCTATCAGTAATGATGTATTAAGTTCGACACTCCGTATTCTTCTTGATGAAGAAGTAGATCAGTTGTTCCAAGCAACTCCTCTTCTCAAGACAATGCGTGAAAAGGGTGGTATCGAAACTTACGACGGTGGACAAAAATTAGATGTTCCACTTATCTTAGAAGAGCATTCTTCTATTACCCAATTAGACAGCGGATACGAACCCGTAAACCTTGCTGTCAAAGACAGTTTGCGAAATGCAAGCTTCAACTGGTGTGACTTTGTTGCTCCTATCGTCCTTACTCGTTCAGAAGAACTAAGTAATAAAGGCGAAAGAGCAATCGTATCTATCCTTGAAGCTCGTATGAAGTCTGTTATGGGTGCACTTCAACGTGAAGTTGAAAAGCAACTTGTAGCAAACAGTTCAACTGTTCTTACAAACCTTCTTTCTCTTAACGGACACAACGGAACAAACGCCGGTGGTTCTACAACTGGTTTCATCGAAGATGGAGCAGTTGGTGCACAAACTAACACTGTTGGTGGACTTGCAAAGGGAACTTTCGAAAGATTGAACAATCAGTATAAAACAAGTTCTGGTACTTTGAGTATCGCGGACATGACTGACTTGTACATCTCTTGTCAAATCAACTCTCCAAATGGTAAAGGACCAGATTTGATTATCTGTTCACAAGATTACTTTGCTACTTACAAGAGTTTGGTTCAACAACAAGAACGATACATTGATGATGCACAGCTCGATGCTGGTAGACTGTCATTGATGTTCCACGGTGCTTCATTGCACGTAGATCCATTCCTTGGTGCAGCTGTACAGAATGGTGCTGGTACGGACCCAACTGGGGACAACATCATCGGTGCTTACTTCTTGAACACTGAATACATCAAGCTTGCTTTTGATAGTGCAGCTCAGTTCGAGATGGATGACTTTGAACACGTTTCAGGTTATGCTTCACGTTCAGCTAACATCTACACTCGTATGCAGATCTACTTCACCCACTTGGCCTCTCAAGGTCTTCACGTTAACCCATAGGAGTAAATCATGGCTACATCAACATTAATTCAAAAGTTATTCGGAAGTGACGAAACTGGAGTTGGAGAAGACTCGAACGCAGTTTCAAACCGTGTACAGACCGAGAAATTTCTCGCATCAGAAGCAATCTCTGCCGGAGCTACTGTATCTCTTGACATCAGTCAAGCGAGCAATGGTCAACGTGCTATGGTTGTTGCTGAAGGTGATGGAACAGACTACTGTCCAGTAGGTATTTACGCTGGCACAACTGATGCTGCACAAGGCGACTTCATTGACGTTGTCCTTCGCGGTATCGTTGAAGAAGCACTTGTAAAAGGTGATGCAACTGCTGTCACCGCTGGAGACAGATTGTATCTAGCTACTGACGGAAAGCTCCAAAAAGCTCCATCTTATCGTTCAGACCAAAAAGAAGGTTCTGGCGGTGGTGGTGCCGGTGCTGTGACACAACAAGTTCACGTCGTTGCTATCGCTCTTGAAGCTTCATCTTCGGATGCTACTTCTCGAGTCTTTGTTCTGAAAAACTTCTAATAGAAGCTATCAGTCAAGCGACACAAAAATGGGGGAGGCCTCTTTGGCCTCTCCCTCTTTCCAAAAAGGTGATAAATGAACTTACAAGAAATGAGAAGTATGATTGGGTCCATCATCGACTACGACCCACAAGTGACGAGCTATCAAGATGAAGTAAACCGAATTGTAAATGAGATCTATCTTGAGTTCTTTACATCCCACCCTTGGAAGTTCAACCAAAAATCAGTCGATGTGTATACGAAGCCAGATGTATCTGATACAGCAGCTACGATTGCACAAACAACTTATTCAGAAGAATACCCCTCGGCGGCAGTCACATTGTCGTCTTCTACGTTTTTGAACTCTAGCGAAAGCCGGTTTGGCCAAATAAAATACGATGGCGAGGTTGTCGTTATCTCTGGATCCGAAACGAACATAAACAATGGACTGTACATTCTTGACAAACAAGCAGCGAATGGTACGGCCTTACAGATAAGCAAATACTCATCCAACTCACCAAGACATCACTTTACTGGAAGTGGTTCTGAAACAGTCACGTGTCAAGTACAACAAAGGTATCTTACACTGCCACAAGATTGTATCAACATCCTATCAGTCGGCATTAGAAACTTAGAAGAAGCCGGTGTAGGAACAAATGCATTGGGACACGTTTACGCTCTGATGCGTAGAGAAGACGAAGAGTTGAACTTACGAGATGACTTTACTGGTACACCCACTTGTTGGATACCTTACGATCAACCACCAGAAACTGTATCTCGTAAAGTACGTGATTACATACCCAGAGCAAACAAAGACTTCAAAGTAGAAGATGCAGCCTCTGGCGGTGGATGGCTTGCTGGTACATACGAGTTTGCAATGGCATACGAACTACACGGTGAAGTAGGACCAATGAGTGATCCAATACAAATCACGATTGCACAACGACCTCACTTTACTTTCCAAGATACAACAAAACAAGGCAACTTTGGACTACGTAAACGAATCTTCTTTCGTATCGTATCAGCCGAAGGAGTACTGGCTGGTGTCAATCACGAAGAGAAGTTCTTTAGAGACCTCGGTGCTTTCGTATTCCAATCTGCTGGTGCAACACTTAACCGCGTTATAGCCGAAGATACAGATACAACATTCCAACTTCCATACCAAGAAGCTTGGTGGAACTTAAATGTGATGGCAACGTTGCTACAAGTACCAAGAGTGCCCGTCACACTGGATAACCGGTGGAGAATACGTTTACACCCAAGACCAGCGACACAAACGCCAATGCGAATACGATACATGTATTATCCAGGCAAGTTGCTCGATGATTACGATACACCAAACTCACCAACTGATACACACAGATACCTTGTCTATCGTGCTTGTCAAGAGTTATTCGTAAAGCATAAGAACCCGGACATGGCGTTATACTACGAAAAGAAAGCAGATGATGAAATGCGAAAGTGTGAAAGAAGATACTTGAGCGAAAGAGCACAATACTACATCAAAGGTTCTATGAGAGGTGGTCCTATGCATCTTCGCCCATTCCGTAATCTAACACACGGTACTGGAGCGGATGGAACATAATGAAAACAACTTCGAGACAAATAGTCAATCCACAAATGGGAATGGACTTATCTATCCCTGCGCCACCAAACACGGCACAATTGATAGAAAACTTCACGTATGATGCACAGACCAAAGGCTGGACTACACATCTTGGCTTCGAACCTTTCTTTCATACAGATCCAGACAATGGTCCCTTTACATCTTCCAATCTATTGAACCATCCAGTCGATTCACTTTATGTGTTTCAAAAGCACGGTTCAAAACAACAGAACATCTTGTTTGAATGTAATGGGAAACTATGTCAACTACAACCTTGGCGTGATACATCTGCTACGCAGAGAATAACATTAGATCATACAAGAACAAGACCGGCACCCAATTCTCCAAGAACATCGTATGAACCGTACGGCAAGTACTGTATCATAACAAATGGAATAGATGAACCAGTCAAGTACAGAGCGGATGGAAGATTGTATCCTCTCGGTTGGGCTGAAGCACCTGGTGCACCTACGATCTCTGCGATAAGAGACCCTGGAGCTACTGGAGACATTACAGCACTCGAAGCTGCTGATGACTACGTAGGAAGTGGAGATAACATCTATCAAGGAGACGATTCGTACTTCGAAGGTGTCACCTCCAACGATGCTGACGTAGAAGTAGAATACGTCTATCGAGTATCATTTGTGAATGAGAACGGTAGTGAAAGTCCACTCTCAAACGATAGCAACAAACTAAAGTACAAAGGAACCTCTGTCACTCGTGATGGTCATTCTGGTGTACCCAAACTATGTGCAGTAGTTGAGATACCAACTGGACCAAGAGGTACTGTAGCAAGACGAATGTATCGTACAGACAAAACTGGTGATCGTTCACTATTCTACTTTGTGGAAGAGATAAAGAACAATCACGATACAGAATACGTAGACTACAGATCAGATAAATCATTGGGTGCACAAGCTCCAAACAGATCTGATAGTATTCGGTTTCCAGCATCAACTTGTAGGTTCTCTGCTGCATTCAAAAACTGTCTATTTGTAGATGGTGGTGAGATGGACCCAACAAGATTGTACTTCTCAAAACCTCTCGAACCTGATAGGTTTGGAGCGTTGGACTTCTTTGAAGTTGGAACCAGAGAAGGTGGAGACATAACTGGCCTTGAAGCCTACTATAATTCCTTACTGGTTTTCAGAGAGAATGGTATCGATTTGATACGAGGAGATAACGTTCAAGGCTTCGAGATTGTACCGTTCGTGGAAGGTATTGGTGCTTTTTCTCATAACGCTATAGTAGCCGCTCCTAACATTGGAGTGACATTTGTATCACGTGATGGTATCTACATCATTGCTGGTGGATTGGATGGTGGTTCAGATCTTACTCTAAACAAGTTGAGTAAAGGTTTGGATGAGATCTTCGAACGTTTATCGGTAGATGCGATGCCAGCAGCTGTGGGTGCTTACTCACCAATGATGCAAGAGCTACACTACTATCTACCGGTATCTGGACGAACCAAACTACAAATGGGACTTGTGTATCATACGAACAATGGTCAATGGTCTCAAAGAAGTCAAGACTGGCCAGTACGATGCATCACGACAGATAAAGATGCAAACTTCTTGTTTGGATGTGATGATTACAGTCCAGCTGGTACACCCGGAAACAATGTAGTAATACGAAGAGGCATTTACGCTATCTCAGCTAAAAGAGCGGCTGGTACGCAAGGTTCTTCTGTATCTGATGTACCAAAAGAAGCTGAACCAATACAGTTCAAGTTTCGTTCTCAATGGATAGACATGGGACTTCCATACCTCAAAAAGTATCCAAAGTACCTATACCTCTACGTCATAACAACTGGAGACTTCGGTATCAAAGTAGACCACTACAAGGATAGAGATTGGGGCACACCATTCGAGGGTGGCATAGCAATAATGCAACCACCAGATCACATAGACCAAAAAGTTTATGACCTTGCAAAATGGGACCAGATAAAGTGGGACAACAAACGATTGGCTCAAGTACGAGTACCAATAACTGGTGGTGCTTATTCAGAGTATGCTTTTGAAATGTCTGGTATAGAAAACTTCGTCTTCATCGGTTATTCAGTCGAATACCAAGCAGATGGAGCAATGACAATCAGAGGAAAAAGGAGCGATACATAATGCCTTATAGATTTACTAAAGCAGACATTATCAGTGGTTCTATCGTACAATCAAGAGAGTTTGATAATGCGATAGGAAACTACGTTGATGTAATGAATGGAGGTATGGATAGAGATAACATGCCTTACGGTGGTGTAGTGAGCGCTTCTTGTGATGGAGGCTTGTTTCAAAACATCGCTATCTTCGATAACATCAATCCTATAGATACAGATCTACAACCAGATGGAAACTACGTCACTTTGACACCAAATAGATTGGGTCGTTTGATGTACGGTTATAGATACGGTGAAGAACCAATAAATGCTGGTGATGGTTGGGCCCAAGCTACTTCCAAGTCGCTTGAATGTAATGAAGGAATGTTGCAAATAGATTGGCAATGTGCTGAAGCCAAAACGCAATACTGGTCTTACTGGCGCAACTTTACAACAGATAAAGTGGCTCTCAAATACATGCAATGGCAGATACGTGTAGATGGAAACAATGTCTATACAAGTGCCGGACAATACGAAATAATGAACAACTCCATCCATAGATGTACGATACCAATCAGCAAGGGCAATCACGAAATCTCTATACATTGGCGAGTACCTTCACAACGTGATGACACAGATCAGAACCAAGTGGTGGCTGTCTGGTGGGGTGGACTTCTCACAATGATTAACAAGTATAGGTGAACAATGGGCTCAGTAAACTTAGAGAAATTTTATCCAGCGAATGGTACAGTCGAAGCTGCAAAAGTCAACGCAAACTTTAATGCTGTCGCTGGTTCGTCGCAAGGCGTAAATGATGATAACGTTGCCACCGAAGGTCTGATACGAGACAACTTTGCAAATGCAAACTCGGCTACTGCATACAATAAAGGACTGTGTATCAAGCACGCAGCCTTTCAAGAGAATGGCTACACTTTGGCTACTGGTTCTGCAGTTTCGGCAAATGCGAAGTATCATTCACTCACAGATAATACTATCGCTACAGCCAACAAGACTGACGATGCAAACAAAAGACAAGAGATTGCACACAACTCTTCTGGCGCGACAAGTACACAACAAGGTATTGGTACGAAGATACCAGTTGGAGGGTATCAAGATGGTTCTACACAACGCTCTAACGGTATTGCACTCGAAGTAGGTGATGTGATACACGTATACTGGAATGTGACTGCTTGGCGATGGGAACCACAGTATTCTGCATCTTGGGCTACCTATGTGTGTGAACTGATAGACTATTCCAGTGTAAGAGGAACGATACTAAACTACGCAATGTGTATCTGGCCAGAGTTCAATACACAAGATGACCTTGGAAGCAATGCAAACTTCACATCAGCATCTGATAGTACACACGGTTTTGCTCGTACATCACCGGGCTTTGCCAATCCAGATGATGGTGTTGCACCACTCGGTGGTGGAGGTGGTGTTTCAGATCCAAACAGTACTGGACTAAACAACTTGATGCCATTCGCTGATAAACGTAGAGATCATTGGACTTGGGTACCAGTAATGATGGGTTCTTGTGGATCTTCCAATGTGGCTGGCAATGATACTGTTTGTGTGATGATGGATGCAGAGAATGGTCCTTCAGATACGGTTATCGGAGGAGCAAGAAATTGTTCTGGACAAACATACATAACAGTGGATACTGCGAAAACATTGCACTCTATTCAACTTTATGTGACTGGACTGATGGGCTTGCATTATAATACATCATCGAACAAGAATGGGACATTCATTGAGGACCAAGCTTCTACCAACACAAGTGGCGGTATAGACGGCACTCTTCACATAGAACGAGCATCAATCGGCTATGTAGTTTATCGAAAGGAAGGAGTGTAAAATGGCGTACGTAGTACCAAACGCATTTAGTGCGAATACAAAAATAGAAGCAGATAAGGTTCAAGAGAATATTGATGGTATCAGAAACTGGCTGAATGGCGATGTTGCTGGTGCAGACCTTAGTACTGCATCAACTTGGTGCGAACCAAAACACGTGATGAAAGGTTTGTACAACCCTATCAATAATAGATACGAAATGCAATCACAACTCACTTGTGGACATCCAGTCTTTCCATTCTTTCACCCTGGATACTTTGGTTCAAAGTTTCACGCATTGGGTGGTTCTGGTCGTGGTGTTGTACCCAACTGTTCAGTCGACTTTTACTTAGAATACCCAGCGAAGGTATTGTTTTACTTTACGATAAGTCCAAGACCTCTTGCACCAGATGATACAAGTTCACCGACACAGACCTTGATAAGTTGCCGCGTTGATAACGTTGCTGTCAATAGTACACAACAAACATTTGCAGAACAAGTAGAGGTCAACGGTTCTGGAACTGGCAACGAACCAATCGTATCACCATACAGAAGAAGAACCTATTCTGCACAATTCGTAAAAGAACTTGATGCGGGAGAACATTTCTTTACGTTGGTGGGACAAACCGGTTCGACTTCTGTTCCACTTAAATTCTACACTTATTCCATTTCAGCATTTTATTAGGAGATAACCAATGGAGCCTTTAACATTAGCACTCATCTTGGCGGGTGGCAAAGCGATCCAAGGTATCGGACAAGGTATCGCTGCACATCAACAAGCCGAAGGGATGATGAGTGATTACGAGAAAAAACAATTACAGAAACTACAAAGAGAGCAAGAGTTGGGTCTCCTTGGGTTCAGTGATCAAGAAATGACAGATGTACGACAAGCTATTATCAATCCAGTCAAGGCCGCATCAAGAGAACGACAAGATCAATTGAAAGCTACGATGGCTGGTATGGATAGTGGTTCTGGTTCTACGTTTCTTACGGCATTAGCTGAAAGTGAAAACATGGCGAAGATACAAGCTGGTGCTGAAGATAAGATACAAAAACTAAACCAAGCACAACGACAACGTGAAGAACAATTGTTATTGGGTCTAAGCAACAGAGCTGCTGCACAAGAAGCTGCAAAGAAAGCGGCTATAACGCAAGCAATCACATTAGGTATTGGTGGCGCTGTTGAAACTGGAACACAAGGTATGTTGCTTGGCGAAGAGTTGTCGATGGGACAAGCTCAGTTAGAAGCTGAGAATGAAATCCTCCAACAACTGCAAACATTGAATGAATACGGTATCGGTACCGGCACCGGAGGAACACAATAATGCCAGAACAAATAAAACAAGAGTACATACCACCTACGTATGGCGCACTGTTTATGGACACTTATTTGAAGACCCATAGACAACGAATGCAAACTGCATTAGCATTAGCACAACAAGAACTGACTACACAACAGTCTCTCTTGGCGTACTATGCGAAGAAAGAAAAAGAGTACTTAGAGTTTATCGAAGGTGTAGGTACTGCTGGATCTAGTGGTGGTTCACGTAAAGGTCTTACTGATAAGAAGTTTGATAGACAGCTTGCACTTGCAAAATTCAAACAAGGTATCCAAGAAAACAAACAGAATAGAACCCTGAGTGTAGAGAAACTGGTAAATCAAGAGTTTGGTGTCCCAGTTGGTGCGAACTTGAATGCAACAGCAAGAAATGCTGCACTCAATCTTTCAGCATCTATGGCAAACACAATTTCAGCTATTCGTGGACTAACCGGTTTTGATAGTGGTTCCAACGAAGCAAGAGTTGTGGGTGTTGCTTTATACAACAAGATGGAAGCTGAGGCACAAGCTGCTGGAAACGGTGCAATCTTCAATAGCAATAAAAGTGCAATACGAAAAGCAATCGCTGACACCGTTGGTGTTCCCGAAGTCGAACAAGACATTTTAGCACCAAAGAGAATTGAAGCTGCAAAGGCTGCTCGTAAATCAGACTTGATGGCCTCGATTGCTGGTGGTACAATTTCTAACAAAGAGTTGAAAGAGCTTGAAAGGCTCGCTGGTGTCGCTCCTACACAAACAACCGGTACGACTGGAGCAAAAGGCCCCAGTGCTACATCGTTGGAGCAAGAAGAGTTGATGGCATCACGCTTAGCGGGTATCCAATCTAAGATGACAAACTTGGAAGATAGTATACTTGAAAAGAGTACAGCTGAAGCAATGTTGAGAAGACAGAAAGAAATCTATCGGGACCAGTACGGCAAGAAGAAAGGCAGTTCTGGAGCAACAAGAAAAGCAATGAGAAACCTCACAACAGAACAACGTTTCTTATTCGATGCTATCAAATCTACACAAGGAATGGGTTTCAATCCATACAACTACGTACCAGCCGCTGATGGTAGCGATAGTGCTACAGTAAAGTACAAAGCAAATGAACTGATGAATGCAATCATAGCTAATCGTGGTACTGGTAAACCTATCGATGTTGCGGGTATGGCAGCTAAGATGGACCCTAAGAATGCTGAACAGATAGCTGGACTTGCACTTAAAGGTGTTGTTGCATACGCAAAAGAAGCTGATCCTCTTTCAGATACTAAAGAAATAGTTGATGCTGAAACAACAGAGAATGCACTTGAAAGTGCGATAGACGATAAATCTGCACAGATAGAAGTACAAGAGAAAGAACTTGCAGATGCCGAAAAGAAAGCTAACGCACCAATCGATGAAGGTTTTGAAAGTATGACCCAACTTCGTAATGATCCGGCATTCCCTGGTGGTCAAGCTGATGTTGATGCTTTCTTAGCAAATCGTACGGGTGTTCCTACAGAAAGAATTCAAGAGATACTCGGTGATAGAGTGACTGAAGCACAAGCCAAACGAATTACTGAAATCACTACACCACCGGCCTTCTACGGAGGGGAACCTCAGACTGTTGCTGTTGAGAGTGCACCAAAACCATTCGAGATACCCGAAGGTACAATCTTCACATACAAGACTACTGGCAAGATGGGATACAAGTTCCTTGGCTATAATGACGATGGCACTCGTAGGTACGCATTCGTAAATAAGAAAGGTATCGTAAAACCAGATGTCGCTCTGAATGCTAACATGTATGCAGATGCAGAAAAGATGTTTGAAGACTTTGGAAAACAAGAACAAAAGTAAGAGGATAACAAATGCCAACACCAGAAGAACTCGAAAAGCTTAACGACATCTATCGTTTCAATTATGACCAAATGATACGTGATGGTCTAATAGATCCAGATGAAGCGTATAAGACTATCTTTGCTGAACAACAATCAGAAGTTAATGCACAACAAAACTTGACGCAACAAGCAGAGATGGAAAGGAATGTAAAGAGTGGAAGAACTGACCTACTACCTCAAGAAATCATTGATGTATTAGACTTAGACTCGCCGGCATCTACATACAAACCTTTCTCACAGTTTATGCCCGGGTTTGAACCAGAAGTACCAGAAGATAGACCTCCTCTTCCTCCAGCTGCTTTCTCTATGAGAAATCGTAATGTATACGATCCAAAACGAATAGAGAAATTAGAACAACAAGCAATGGAAACTGCCATTGGTTATTATCAAGGTCAAGGCTTTCCTTCTTATCAAGAAGCACAAAACAAATCACTGAAAGACTTCGTAGAGAAATTCGGTGGAAGGGCAGAGTTTGTAGAAACTGACCCACTTGGTCTTGGTGGAGATACAACCTCTCGTGCAAAACGATACGATCTTATGTTTAGCATTGCCAAAGACCCACCAATGGGTTTCACGCAAAGTGCAGAACAAAAAGCTTACGAAGATCTAAAAGGTGATAAAGCTGACCCTGCTGTAATGGGCAACATCAAAAGACCAGACCAACCAAGAAGATACGCACAATACGATGACATGCAAAAGGTTGGTCCTCGTGCACCAAGTGATGCTGTGCCTTCTATACCAATCCCATTCACTGGCGAAACAATAGATGTACCGGTATACGATGAAAACTTTCAACAAACTGGCGAAACAGAAAGGAAGACATTCGACCAAAGAAGTATACCAATCCCTGGTCGTACATTGCTTCAGGGTGCTTCACCTCTTGCTGAAGACTTGCGAACACAACCAGAACTTGCACGTGAGATGGATACAAGCACATTGGCTGTTGAAGCTTTCAGACCACAAGTTGTAAAGAGTGGCGAACAAGTACGAAAAGAAAGAGCTCAACAGAACTTGAAGAGAGATGTCCTACTTAAAGCACAACAACAAATAATGGATGAACAACAGTTAACTGAAGAAGATGCATTCAACGAAGTTGTAGATAGTCTATTAGGACAAGCAAGAAATCAAGCAAGAGCACAACTTGAAAATAGAGTGACGCCCAAGATGTTGTTGGACTATCACACTGGTTCACTTACAGCGATGGGTAGATTGAAGATGTTTCCTACTCAAGAAGAAATCTTTGATGACATGATTGAAACAATTGCTGTCAACGCAGTGCTTACCGAGTATCGTAATGCTGGGATGTATGGGTACGCTACAAAGTACGACAAGCTCAAGGGTGGTAGAACATACGGGTCGAGAACAATGAGTGTGTTAGAAGACGCATGGAAGTATGCTACAACAGATAGTGGCAACACGATGATCCAACAGATGAAGAAGACTGGTCGTATAGACCCTGATGCTATCGTAGAAAGTACACCGGTCCAGTATGCAAGAAACTTAAACTTTGTATTCAGACTTGCACTCAATCCCGTAGTTGACATCGCATCAGAAACAGTTATGCCAGAGTTCAGAACTGGAGATGATGAGGTTGAGTTTGCAAGGAAGTATGGATCGAGATTGGTATCTCCTACTGTAGACTTTACAGATGATGTGGATGGAACGATCACACAACCAATCAATCTAATGGATGCTTACTTGAAAGAAGTACTTGTAGAAACTGCTACGGGTAGAACACTTGGTAATGACATTGTTTCACTTATTCCAGAAGTATACTTTCGTGGTGGCCAATCAGACTTTACTGAAGAACAGATAGCTTCTGGTGATCTACCTTGGCGTTATTCACCAGATGCATTCGTCATTGGTGGTACTATTGGCGAGATTGCTATTCCTCTTGAAGCACCACTCAAGCTTGCACAATTGGGAGTACAGGGTGCATCAAAACTACCAGCCAACTTCAGAATGTATGGAATGTTGAACAAAGAACTGAATGCGATAGAAGGTTTGAGTGAAGCTGGAAAGCAAAGTACAAGTGTCAAAGATGCATTCGAACTTACTGGCCCTAAACTTCTTGGTGGCGAAGGTCTTGGCATTATCAAAGAGACTTCAAAGGTTTCATCACACGTTGCAGATGATGCAGCCGATGTTATGCTTGCGATGGAAAGAGTAGGCGATGGTATCTTAGATGAAGCGTTGGTTGTACAAGGCTTGAGTGCAAGAGGTCAAAATGTTGGAAAGGCTTTACTGAATACAAGCGAACCTCAAGTACAAGCAACAAAGATGATTGATGACTTGGCTGCAAACCCAGATAAAAGTCCAGCATTGGGTACAGCTGCACAAGATAGTGTCAATCGAAGAGGTGGTATTGGTGCTGATCCAAAAGGACCAACAAAGTCGACAAGAGCTGGAAAGAGACAAGGTCAACTTGCCAAAATTGCTGACGATACCAATGACAAAGAAACACTGGATGTTGTAGCTGAAACAACAGCGCATGCATCGATGAAAGGAAAGGTTGCTGCAACACTCGAAGGACAGTTTGGATTGGGTGATTACCATCTTCTTACAGATAGAGTTGCTGTATCTTCACGTTTCCTCAATGCAAAAGAAAAGGTACCAGCAAGATACGGTACCGATGGTATCGCAAGAGTACCGAGTGGAACACCGGGTATGACAAAAAGAATGAAAGGAAAGCCTGGCGATACAGTGATGGTCAAAAACGATCAAGGCGACATGGTTCCTTTGATGGTAGATAGACCAATGCCTATCAGACTTATCGAAGATGTCGAAGAAGTATTCGGTCCACTCAAAGGTGAAAGTATGGGCCCAAGAGTTATGAATAAAGATTCGTTCGTAGGTGCACCATACAATCCAGATGTTCTCGGACTTGGGACAACAGTTGCTGCAGATGGCAAAAACATACCAGTAAACTTTGGTAGATTGTTTCAAGTGGACAGAGTACAAGATCCTTTCTTAGATAACATCATACGAAAAGTGAGAGCCGGTGAAAAAATCACTTACGCTGAAGATGTATACGTCAGACAAAGAGCATTAGAAAAATTCGCTGGCATTCGTGGTGGTAGGTTCCAACAAAAACCCACCAAAACACAAGATGGCACCACTCTCCAAGACTTGGACAGAGGTTATGGTGAAATCCCAAGAGGTGAAACCAGAAACGTTATACCCGTACAAGAAGGAACACAGTTTGCTGATAGAGTGAATGTACCAGCCGAAAGAAGATACGGAATGTACGATGCTATGGATGCAGCAAGAAGAAGTGTAAGTCCTATAGATGTACGTGATGGTCTCAAAGCTGCTGATGAAACATTGTTGTCTCCCTTACAAAGTATCGATGAACTCGGTACTCCTATCGACCCAATGGTTAGGAAAGTACAACAAGCACAAACAGAAGCTGTTGTATCCTTACAGAGACAAACACCTCTTACAGCAAAGACATTACGAAAGCAAGGATACGATGACAGACAAGTTATAGATGAGATGTTCCATAGAGCTGTCAATGGCGATGACTATACAATGGTCATCAAAGAACCAAAGCCAATAACAGTTGCTCCAGATGGCACAAAGATACCAATCACAAACACTCCAATAAAATCAGATGTTCCACGACACGTAGTTGATGACTTCTACGAAAGATTGTTAGGTCCAGCATTCAATCTACCAGAGACCAGACTTGCATACGAAGCAGCAACATCTGGTTTACCAGCTGCAGCTCTACTTGATGATGCAGTTATCCTAAGAGTATTAGGAAAGATGCAAAATGAGAACCCACAAGCTTTGTACACTGCAGCGATGAAGAAGAATGCAATGCCAACGAAGCCGGGGAGAATGATGGCATCAGACATGAGACCTGATACTGTCGACATCAGCGCAGCAAAAATCTCGTACGCTGTCGATAAAACGAGAGGCCTTCGAGTACAAAAGGTGATAACAGAGACAATGCCACAAGGGCAAATCAACATCGGATACTACGCAAAACAAATCGAAGCAACAAAAGAAGAGACTGCAAAGGCCATCGATGCGTTAGCTGCGGAGAAGATGGGTTTGTTGAAAAATAGTGAAGGACAACTTATCAAAGCTGACATCACACCAAAGCAAAGAGCAAGACTTGATAGACCAGCACAACAACAAGCAAACTACTTTATGGGTATCAGAAGTGAAGCAACAAAACTGAAGATTGAACCAAAGATTGTTGATGAAGTTATCAAAGAAAGTGCTTCACTTTACATAGTCCCTGGTACTGACCTCGCAACAATCGGAGCTAATAACAAGGCATTGCAAAAGATAGTATTGGATCCTGAAACATCTGACATCATTGCAAAGAACCTTACACGATTGCAACGAGCACCTGGCAACAACTTAGAATACTTGAACCAAGTAATGAAATACAACATCGCACTACGAAAGAGACTTGTATCTGGACAACTTGGTGGACTTGCATTGCCAAATGTTATCTATCACGCAGAGAACTTCGTGACTGCACCAATGATTGCGAGTGTGACGGCACCAGAGTATGTTGGTACTGTAATGAGACAACAAGCAAGAGCTATCAAAAATCCTTTCACTGGTCGTAGTCCTTCAGTTGCTGGTGATGTGTTAGAAGAAACTGGCGCACTTGGCAAACCAAAAGTACCATTCACAGATAAAGAGATACCAGCTGGCATACCCGCAACCAATAAAGACATTCCGAAACTTGGTGGAGTTGGAACACCACAAATGGGAAGTGCTGGTCTTAATCGTTATGTGACGAGACAGATTGGAGATACAAAGTACATTGGTCCTTACACAATGGAAGAAGCTGTGGACTTGTACAGAACAAAGAACCTTGGGTCTACGCAAGCATCATTACACTTAGACGATAACTTCATTCGTGATGTGCAAAGAATGGCTGAAAAGTATGGTATCGCCAAAGAGATGGTGCCGATAGGTACTGTACGACCGGGTATGGGAACATCTCTTGGTATGGAGTTTGCTGATAGTACAGACCGGATGTTCCGTGAAGCTGTATTCTTCAAAGCACTTAGCGAAGGAAAGACTGGCAACCAAGCATCAGTCCTTGCAAGAGATGTTCTATTAGACTACGGTGCAATGCCGAAACCAGCACAAGAAACTGTAGGTAAGGCCTTCCTATACATGTCCTTCTCGTGGATGATGGGACAAGAGATGATCAAAGGTATGGCTGATCCAAGAAAGTTCAGAAGTGTTGTAGCACAATTGAACACACATCGTAAAACAACTGAAGACATCTTTGGTAGTCAGTATGAGTTAGGAGACCAACTTCTCTATAACGAGATAGACCCACTATCAGAGAAAGACCAAACAGCATTCAATGTGTACTATCGTAATCCAGTTATTGGTTCTTTCAAACAGATTGCTTCAATGGCAGAAGGTGGTCGAAACACTATGCTTCTATCGAGAGAGTTGAAAGACTTTGCACAAACACCACAAGTTATGGAAGCTGGTCTTGGTGGTATCTTAGAGATGGGATACAATCCGTACCTTGCGTTATTGAAAGATACAACAATGGAATACAAGAAAGGTGTACCAGCCAAGACTGTGTATCAAATCAGTGCGATACCACCGTGGATGGGTAAGAGTGCAATGGAATACTTTGACATAGACTATGTCGCCACAGAGAACAGAAGAGCTGGCAAAGCAGAGGTTGGAGTTCAAAGATACATTGTTGACCCTGACACATTCGAAAGAAGAAAGTTAACTGCAGAAGAGTTAGCGAAAGGTATAGACTTTGATGACAGTGGCGTAGGAATGGTCGATAGTGGAAGAGTTGATGATGAAGGCAATCCAATCCTTGTGCCAAGTGAAGTAGACGTTGAACCAAGAGGTGGATACCAACTACAGTTCAAGAGTGCTGAAGGATACGATAGGTTCTTAATGTATCAGACAATGCTACAGTTCGGTGGATACCAAAGACTGATGAATGATCTAACTGGTGCCGCAATTGCTGGAGGATACTTACCAGAGGGCACTTCGTTTGGCTACGAAGAAAGTGAAAGAGGTATAGTAAAACCCGTCCTATACCTTGTAGGTCGTGAGAAAACAATAAGAGTACCCAAGGAATGGGAAAAGTTAGACAGACAAGTGAGACAACAAGAAGCTGAACTGCGTAAGTTTATGGAGGGATACAAGTAATGCCAAAGAAAAAGAACTACAAAAAGATCTATAAGAAGTACCATTCTTCTAAGAAAGCAAAGACCGAAAGGAACATGCGAAACCAAGCAAGGCGAAGAGCTAAGCGGAAAGGTTTGGTAAGGAAAGGAGATGGCCTTGAGATAGACCACATACGGCCCATAAGTAAAGGTGGGAGCAACAAACCAGATAACCTACGTGTCGTAAAGAGAAGTACGAACAGACGTAAAGGTGCCAAGTACTCAACCAGATACAGACCATCGAGGAGAAGCAAATAATGTGTACAACTTGCAAAAGTAGAAACTGTAAATGTTGTGATTGCTGCGAATGCAATTGCGAAAAATGCAAATAACCCAATCAAGAAATGGTGATAACAAATGAAGAAACCTAAAAGAAAAATGAAAGCAAGAGCGAGACTAAAGAAGAAGCGTACGAAGGCAAAGCCTATGCGTCGTGGAAAGAATAAAGCTATTGCAAGACAGAGACAAGTAGCCAATCAAGAGATGGGCAAACCCAATCAGTACAACTAATAATAAACAGCAACAAACAACGCGGGGAGTAGCAGATGGCGAAGTTTGGTCAGTTTATTCATAGAGTAAAAGAGGATGTGGCTAATGTCGTATTCGATACCTCTTATGGATCAACCAAGAAGATAACAATAAACTTAAACCAGATAACAGATGGTGCGAACTCATCAATAGTGAGAAGAAGCACAGTCTATGCTGGGAACATACAACTAATACGTATCAAAGGAACGGTGTCGGGTAGTGCAACATCAATAACTCTGAAAGGATACACAGATGATGCTGGTAATGACTTGTTGTTGCCATCGAGTAGTTCATCGTTTGAACCATCGATAGATGGTACATCGTATTCTGTGGCCTTTAGAGTTAATGCCTATCACGCATCAGAGACAGATAAGATTGTCCTCTTTTGTAAGACAAACGTTGGAAGCTTTACAGCTACTGAGATACTTGTCACGTGGTTCGAATAGGGAGGTGAAGAATGCCAGACATCACCTTCGGAGGACCATTCGAACCGATACAAGGTTCAGACTTTATCCAAGAAGACTTGTCATCACAGATACAAGTTGGAGGGACAACACGATTTACAACGACACAATCGTTTCAATCAACAAGACTAATTGTCTATCTAAATGGTTTATACCAAGGTCCTCCTGGAGGATCGGAAATAAATGTGATAGACAATGAGACATTCACTATCGCCACGACGGTGCAGCAGGGCGAGTCAATAACGGTGATTTATTCACCATCAATCAAAACCTAAATAAAGGAGCCCTTTCATGGCTATTCAAATTAGGGGTAATCAGGTTGCAAATAATACCTTAGGCCCTACTCAAATTGACGAGACCGCCACCTATGACTTTTCATCTGGTACTGTTTCTGTCGCTACTCCCTCATCTGCTGGACACGCAGCAACTAAGGCATACGTAGATAGTAAAGTCGTAGACACCTTCAGTGGTGGAGACGGTATCGCTATCGATGCTTCTGGAAACCCAGATGTTATCAGCGTAGACCTTGCTACAAACCCTGGAATGCAGTTCACTTCTAACAAGTTGGATTTGAAATGTAAATCAGAAAGTGGTGGTACAATCACAAAAGATGCTAACGGTATCTACATTGCTGATAGTGCTATCTCAAGTGCGAAGCTTGCTGGTTCTATTGCGAATGCAAAGCTTGCTAACAGTACAATCTCTGGTAAAGCTCTGGGTACAAACCTTGATGCTCTTGCTGCTGGACAAGGTCTTGCGATCGGTGGTGCCTTCAATGGTTCTGCTGCTCAAACAATGGACTTAAACCTTGATGGATCTTCTCTTGCGAAAGGCGGATCTGGTGTAAAGGTTGCTGACGGTGGTATTGGTGCAACTCAACTTGCTTCTAACGCTGTCACGACTGTTAAGATTGGAGACAATCAAGTCACAGCCGCTAAGATACCAAACGACAGTATCGGTTCTGCTAAGCTTTTGCTTCAGTCTGAATGGGTAAGTCTCACTGCAAACGGTTCAGCTACTGCTTTTGATCTTGGACATACTCTGTCTGGCGACTTCGCATCGATCATTGTTGTACGAAACGGTTTGATTATGGAACAAAAATCATCTTCTCCTTCTGGAATGGATGAGTACAGTGTTTCATTGAACGGTGGTACTGGTGGAGTTGGACAGATAACCTTCGGGACTGCTCCAACAAACGGCGATAACCTACGCGTTTGGTACATCCAAGGGTAATAGATGATAACAAGGAGTAAATGATGGACATCATAACATTAATTGAAATGTTCGGCATCGTTGCCGTTGCTCCGGCTATCGCTATTTACTTACACCAATCCTTTGTGAAAATTACTCAAGAACAGATGAAAATGATGATGGAAGAGAGTAAGGCTGACAGGGAAGTGTTTGTGCAAGCTGTTGATAAACTCGACAGACGCATAGAGATGCTGGAACAAGTAGTACGACAAACAGATAAATAAATGAACAACAGAAGTTAGGGATGGTATAGTTAGTACTGAGCTTGAATGTTTTATGTAATACATTTTTAGTTCTCCTTAAAAATTGAGATTTGTTTGACCCCATCGGCCTCCGTCGGTGGGGTTTTTTCTTTACAAGTTTGTCAAACTTTTTGTAATTGAACACACTCTTACTGTATAATTATGTATTGACGGTTCCAAGATAACCGCCAACAAACAAACAGAAGGAAGAACAAATGATGACAAAAACATACAAGATAAAGACAAGGAACAAGTCTCCATTCAAGGCCTACGATCTCGATGCCCAAAAGAGAGGATGGCTGAATACAAACAGACAAGTACAGTTTGGTACTCGATCGTTGACAAGACAACTGATGGCACAGAAGAACCTCGAAGGAGCATTGTGGGTGATGGAGACATCTAACCAGATGAGAACATTTGCTTACAGTTCATCACCTCAGTCCAATGGAGACAATGTATGGCACGCTATCTCTTGGACAGATGTAGAGATGTGGGCCAATGAACAGTATGCACCCACTGGCAACATCAGTGCTCTGTTCGTAGATACCACCAACTGTAGACAAAGGTTTGTAGAGATAGACTTTATTGTCAATCGTGTCAATGCTTTAAAGAAGGTAGCAAACCCTGTACAATTTATAGATGTGAACGGACATCAATGGCTATCAAACTGGAGTTGTCAGAAGTGGCACAAGAGAGGACATAAGGACTTCGTCTTCGATGCAGTCTACTTATTCTGGCAACCTCATTCACACTGTGTCGATACATTCAGTCCATTAACATAGATGAAATCTATGATTGCAACATAACCCAAGCGCTCCCTCTACAATCGTATGGAGCGCCCTTCAAAAAGGAGCACGTATGCTAACACTATTACCATTCCCAACTATGGGAGGAACACGCACTGAGCGTATCAAAACGTTTCGTTTCACTCTCATTGACGATACGATTGAAAGAAAAAAACTAAAAGTGTCTATTGCCGCGAAAGATGACAAGCCAAGAGTGAACATCTTCGAAGATGAAAGCTTCACAGTAGGAGAAGAACCAACAGTCTATAAAGCAGTAGTCTCCGCCGATAGTGATGAAGCTGAATGGCTAAAAGTATTTGAATTCAAAGCAGTACACATCGAATACGAAGACATCGAAGCACCCGATTACACATCACAGCTGTTCGAAGAGAAAGAAGAAGATGATAAGAAAGAGAAAGATGAAGGAGACACTGATGAACAAGAGTAGTCCCAATGCACAACAAAGAACATTACGTGGTACCCATAAAGATCTAAAGGATGCACTGATAGACATAGCCTCTGGTCTTGTTGCGATAGATAAGAACATACACTACTTGACCAAGTTCATTCCCGAAGAGGAGCGAAAGAGAATAATACAACATCTAAGAAACTGTGAACATCAGATACAACTAGGGACTGGACATCTCCGTGCATCCATAGACATCATAGCACCACATGTCCTTACAGACACAGAGCTCACACTCAAACAACAAGAACACAATGATGAGATAAGGGAAGCTAAAGAAGAGAAGCTAAGAGGGATGACTGAAGAAGAGATACGAGTGCAGAAGGAAGAGAAGAAGGCCAAACGTAAGGCATACAGAAAGAACCGATGACCTCTGTCTTTCACGATGTTGCCGCTAAATAAAAGAAAGAGTAAGAGGACACA
>Ga0115012_10000589_pt1 | contig 20749 bp, 36 predicted proteins | sample TroAtlMetagenome_FD_88706 | JGI IMG/M metagenome (GOLD analysis project Ga0115012, IMG submission 88706) | Marine eukaryotic phytoplankton communities from Atlantic Ocean - Tropical Atlantic ANT10 Metagenome | ecosystem: Environmental > Aquatic > Marine > Oceanic | place: Tropical Atlantic...
AATTAGCCATCATAAACTGACCAGTTACAACCGCAACAGTTGCTATACCCCAGAAGATGTAGTAAGCCTTGGATTTCACTTGCTTGTATTCGTACTCGTTCTTGTCCATGGTGAAGTTGATCGATATCACATACTGTACAAGTTATGTAAGTCCTATCAACTTTTTTTAGCCAAGATATTGCATCACTATTTCAGCAGGTATAAGATAGTAACCCAGGAAGAAATAAATGATTAGAAAACGTGCAGTCATGATCAACTATCTTACTCACGAAGTTCTTGATCCTAATTATCAGCCCTTGCTTACATCTAGGGAACTAACAGAAGGAAACAAGAATCTAGAGAGGAATAAGTTGGTTTGGCGCTTGCGTTGGTTGAATAAAATACTTACCCTTGCAGGTACAGTAGAACTTAACGAAAACTCTAACAATGCTCAATTGCAATTCAGCACTGATAGCCATTGCGTCTGAGTTTGTAGGTAGATACTCCCCATATCAATCAATTCAAATATCCCCTGCGTCTTATTACGGAGGGGTTTATATTGCTTCGACTGATGGTGGAAAAATATCCTGCCTAGCTTACGACCCAAGCGGTTCAATGGATGATTACATTACCTTGTTACCTAATAGCGAACTAATCAAAGCATCGAGAGGAGTTAAAACTGCATCTCGAACACTCTCTATAGAGACAGATTCTAAAGTCGCATTAGTTACAACCCACAGGAAGACAACATCCGAATCTAAAGAGATCCCAGTTACATACAGCGCAGTTGAGTTTCCTGATTTAGCAGGTGCTTTACAAGACTGTATTAAAAGATGGAAAGTAGCATCCTCTACTACTGCTGGTAGGTACGACGTTAACTATGTTCAAAGAGCTATTAAAAGCTTGAGTTCCATCAATTCATCGGTAACCTTACACTCCTTTGATGGAGGTCCGATGAGAATTCAGGAAGAATCAGGAAACGTTGTGATCTTGGTCATGCCTCAAACGGCAGAACCTATCCCACCTGTTCCAGATTGGTTGAAAGCTTACTCTCAAGACAAGATGGCACGAGGGTTTTACGACCCAAGCACCCCATCAGTGGTGTAACAAAAAGTTGCACACACCACATACAGCGTTAGGCTGAGTTGCCCTTATATGCAAACGATTGTCTACTGCAATCCTTACTGTTGCTATAGGTTCGACTCCGACTCAGGTTGTTGTCAATGGTCAGGAGTATCTCGAATCTCCTGCTATTGCTAGCACACCTGAACCACTGCCTGTCATCCTAAGAGCAAGAGCCACTACTAACGCAGGACCTGCCTCACGGTTCCAGAATAAAAAACAAGACGACTATGTATTAGTCACTGGTGCATTATCTTTAGGTCCTAAAGATTCAGACCACGATGGTTACCCAATCATCACTATGACTTCCATATGCGATGCCAACAAAGATCAGTTCATCAACGAAGCGATGTTTGTTGGACGCTTTTCAAAGGATGGAAAACCAGCGGAGAAGTCAGCTAGTCGCAGTATCGCCGTCAACAGGTATGTTGCAGGTAATCAAATTACAGACTGGTACCGAGTAAGAGGATACGGTAATTGGAAGGAGAGGATCCTTTGTTATCCAAAAGGAAGCTTGGCTGAAGTATTAGGCATGCTTACCCCCGCTAAGGATGGTAAAGGCAAACTTTATACAGAAGTTAAATGCAGACGAATACGTCTACACGAGAAAACTAAAGGTGGTGGTGGTGCAGCTAACCCCGCTAAAGACACTACCGCATCAGGTTACGAGCACTCAGATTTCATGGGTAGCGACGAAGAAACTGGTGACATGCCAACATCTAACAACTGGAACTAACTATGGGATTCTTTCCTCCTGATCACAAGTTTGCTACGGAAACAGCAAGCACATTCACTCAAGAAGAGAGTGATCGTTTCTACTCACCTGGAAAACAACTTAAAGACGGTGACTCACATGAAGTTATTGTCTGCGGTGGCTTTGACACTGGTCACGTTATTAGTGGCTACAAATACTTCAAGAATGATGGTCAACCACATACCACTCCTTTTTCTGAGGGTTATCCAAAGAATTATAAGGATGATATTGGATTGAACTATGATGCAAAGTTTCTTCGCAAAGTTGAGTACGGTCAACATGCAGAAGATGATCTTGACAAGCCAAAGCAGATTCTTAGCTTTATTGGCTACATAAAAGAGAAGAAAGACTTTGCAATCATCGAGTTCAGCACCAGAGGATTACGTACAGCGTTAGAAGAAATCTTATCGATGGATTCTTACGAAGTGAATGACGAAGGTGTCTACAACTTCTTAATGAAACTAGCTCGTAAAGGATCTGGTACAGATACTGTATATACTTTGACACCTGCTCCATTGAAAGCTCCAGTCAGAAATGCTGTAGCTAAAAGATGGAAAGAGATTAAAGACAAATGGTATCTACCAGCTCTTTATGACAATGCTGATCCTTTTGCTGGGAAACCTGCTGAGTCCAAACCAAGAGGTTTACCTCCTACTCATAGGGATGACTTAGGTGCTGACCATGAAATCAAATCATCATCCGAAGAAATTGGGAGTGATTGGGTTTAATGCAAGGATTTATCATTCTCTTTTGTGTGATCATTTTGATCTACATACTCTTGCGTAATATTTACACTAACTATTAATGCAAGAATCAATCGCTCTTACGTCTCTCCGCAGTGCAACCTGCGGCAGAGATGTCAAGCACATCATCAACACGTATGGTCAATCAGAATGTAATAAGGCTTGGAAGCAACTAAGCTCTATTGAAAGAGCATCTTTGCAACTAGCCAACGCCTTTACTGGAGTTATTATCCATGACTACGAAGAACGAGGAGGGGAAGAACCAATATCAAATGATGTCGGAACTTCTCGACCATCTAAAAATGAATGGTGAGTATTTAAGTATCATGTCTAAGCAATTAGAAGATATTAAATACTTACTTAACGGCTTCACCTCTGGTGGTGCCAGTATTAATGGCTACCTGCCTGATACTTCAATGCTTGCATATCTAAGTCTTATAGGTCCTGCATTAGCAAGACATCTAGATAGAGAGGTGAGCTTAGAAGAAATATTAAAAGGAGGTGTTCATTTATCGAGTCGCATGGTAGAAGAATATGCAGCATACGAATCAGAAAGGAAACCTATTGATGCTTTGAAAAACTCATTAGAGTTCTTAGACAAAGAAGATCATTCGGAGTAATTATCGGGGCGTCTATCGCGGTTCTCATGATTAGCTGTTAAGCATCCTGCCAGTATCACAGAAGGCAACTGCTCGGGCTAAGTGGTTGGTTCTAGCTATTCGGGACTGTCTAGCTTTCTTCTTAAGATATGAAAACTCGCGGAAGTTTTAGGCAAGAGCTTTCGTTGCAGTTCGGTTCCCATCGAGGACAGTCAGTAGTACCAATGGGTTCGATTTGTACCTATCATAGGGCTGGCTGCAAAGGATGTCGTATAGTGTAAGACCCCCTATCAATTGAGGTAAGTCGTAAATAGTTACAAACTGAAATTAAACGTTACATTAGTAGTAGTAATGTAACATTTAATGGCGAAACCTACTCGATTTGAGGTTAATGGTGAACGTCATTATGCAACAGATAAAGCAGATAAAGCCTACCCTTCAGTAACTACAATTTTAGGTGCAACGTCTTCTGAAAGAAGTAAGAAAGCATTACTGAATTGGCAAGCTAAAAACCCAAACGGCGCAATGCTTGCAGCCGAAAGAGGGTCAGCGGTACACCAAGCGTGCGAGGATTATATTCGAGGGAAAGAAATAACCCTAAAAGAAGAATACCTACCATTTTGGGAAGGGATGAGTCAACACTTAGATAAATACGATGAGTTTATTTGGTCGGAAATGCCTCTTCGTCCTGAGTGGAAATTCTGTACTGGAGAAGATGGAATTAGTAGAGTTTGGAGTCATGAATATATGTATTGCGGATGTCCTGATTTATTAGGCGTTCGCAATGACACTATCATTATCGGTGACTTCAAAACCTCTAACCAACCTTATTGTCGTTACTATCCAACCAAAGAAGCTAGCAAAAACAACAGAGCTTTATTTACTGGTTGGAATAAGTTCAACAAATGTGCAATGCAACTAGCAGCATACGCTCAAGCATGCAAAGAAACGCTTGGTGTAAATGTCAGCTGTGCAGAAATCATTGTCTCTACACCAGAGATAAACCAAAGCTTTATTCTTAATTCAAACGAACTTGCTAAATTCCATACTAAATGGCTGCAAAAGGTTCGCCGTTATCAAGAAATAAAAGAAGAAGAGAGGATAGCGAAACAAATTCTAAAAGATTCCAGGAAGGACTTGGCCAGTAGTCAAGTAAGCTCCGATGAGAGCAACAAAACCGATCATTGCCCAGCGACCGTTAGCTAACTCAGCTTCTTCTATATAGCCCTTATAGTCTTCCATTACCTGAGGTTGAGTCTCTTTGCCGAAAATATTTTGCTTACCGTATTCGGTAACAACGTGAGATGATGTCATCAATAAACTCCAGGTACAAGTTGTCCAGTTAATACGTATGAACCAGATAAGATCCAAAAGAACATCATGGCTGCACGTCCATTAGAACGTAACCAGATATCAATATTAGTTTTCTTCATTAAAAAACTCCAGGAATGATTTGACCAGATACGCTGTAAGCTCCGAAGGCTGCAACGATACCAAGCATCGCCATCCAACCATTAAACTTCTCTGCTTCAGGTGTCATCTGAAAGATTAAAAAAATATTACAAACTAAGTATAGTCGCTAGGTATTTATACCTTGTTCTAGTTAACCGACATGTCAGGATGGGTTAACGTAACATTCATGAGATATCCAAATTAAAAGAGACTACTGTTCTAGGTATCTCGCTATAACTAGGTTTTGTATAGTGCAATATCGTAGAAGGGAAAAAGATTATGTCACCTTCGACAATACCCTGAGGTTGGAACTCACTGCACGTCCCGTCGAGGAAGTTGTTAAAAGGACTACAAAAACAAGTAGGTTCATGCACCGTTGAATCATAATCAACAAAACACACCACGCTGTAACCAAGAGCTCCATGATTGTGAACAGCATGAAAATCAGATTGAGTGCCTTTCTCGAACCAAGAGTGTGCAATCTTAGCCTGAGGTAGATGTAGTGAAGAGCAGAATTCTGATATCTCGTCCTTAAGGATTTCAGATATTGACTCATTATGCATCCCTTCTTGATTGGTCTGCGATTGATATCCATAATCAGATTTAATATTATCTGCGTAACCTTGATTGCCAACCTTCATTAAGTGATCTTCGTCTAGAAGGTTGGTTAATTCTTTCTTTTTAGCGTCCCATTGATTACATCGTATTTGTACCAAAGGTACATAAAACATTGATGTCGTTTTTATTAGCACGAGCAGTTTCCAGCAATTGATATTCTGTCTTCTTTGCTTGTGTGGGGTTCAACTCGATGTTCTAAGTAAGAAGGGAAGGCTATAAAATCTCCTGCCTTCATCTCCCATTGGATGGTATCTCCCTTGAACTCTAAGTAACGATCAAATTTTGCATTACCAAAAGCATGAGGATCTCTGAAAATTAAACGTCCTTTATCTTCTTTAGTACCAGCGTCAGTCAGATACCAAACAAAAGAGAGGTCAGACCCTCCATGACAATGAGTAACGTTGTAATCTCCTTCCTTATTAATATTCAACCATAGATTAATAATTGAATATGGAGGTAAAGAATGAGTTCTTTCAATTAAATGGTCAAGAAATTTACGTGGAAATTCTTCCTTAGGTATGTCCTGTTGATACCCTCCTCTATTGCTTCTCTGTAATGAAACAGGATTTTTTTCTCTAAATTCCTGAGCCCATTCCATAGTCCCTTCAGGAAGAGTATCATTGCTGTGCCACACTGGTATTCCAAAGATTCTCCCAAATTGATCCTTTTGCATCTTTAGCAGTCGTGGTACCACTCCGCTAGATTTTCTCCTACCTCACCCCCTTTTTTAGCTCCGAAAGCAGTAGCAAAACCAGATGCAACCCAACCGATAATAGGTATGGAAGAAACGGAAGGAGCGATATACTCAGAAGCTGCCGCAGCGCCAACCGCAGCCCCAACTCCTGCTCCCGATCCGGCTTTTTTGAGGCAGGCGATTTGCTTTTCGGTAAGCTTTCCATCTCCTCCAGTGGTGGATTGAAAGATCCCCGGTCCTACCAAATGCTGATGGCCCTCCATTGTATATTGCTCGAACTGTTTAATTGTCTTATCTTTTTTGCTCCCAAACAAACCTCCTTGAGGAACAACAATATCTTTACGCATCTCCATCACCTTTGGATCATTCATTCGATGCGTGATGCTGTAACCTTCTTTACTTGCATCAATCGTGTACTGACTATACGGACTAACAGGTAAATCAAATTTAGGAAGTCCCGATTCTTTATTTGCAAGAAGACTAATCATCCAAAGATGAGACAATCCAAATGTTCCCGCAACTGCAATAACTGCGGTTTTCTGCAACCAATTATTATTCGTCAACGTCATAATCGAAAGTACTTTAAATAGATTTTAGAATAAGAAGGCAGGATTGCAATCTCTCAGATATTAGGCATACTTTTTATGCAGCTATTCAATCGGACACCCGAAGTGCAAGAGACACCGAAACTTATCTTAACGACCCCTCTCGGAGGAACAGTTCACACTTATCCTATCACTGGAGGCAAGACGACTTTTGTTCGACACTTAGCCTGTTATTTAGGCTCTTGTAGATTTTGTAACGATTTAGAAGAAGCGACTCATCATTTAAACGAGGTAGAACCTAGTGCGTAAAATTGAATACAGCATTCACCCCATGCTGTTCGATAAGCCGACTAATTGGATGTCGTCTTTCGGAAAAGGATGGATAAGGGAAACAGGAACTCTTCAAGATTTGCGTGACCACATAAGTCACGGCAAGGCTTTTATTCCTGCTGCTATGATTTCTGGCCATAGAAATAGTGCAGCATTCGATTATTCAGACTTAGCTGTTGTCGATATAGATAATGGATTGACCTTGGAAGGTTTCAGTAAACATGCTCTCTATAAAGAAGCTGCATGGGTTTACACTTCAGCAAGTCATAATCCTGAAAAAGATAAACATCGTTTCAGAGTTATATTCCAACTACCTCAAAGAATATCGGATGGAGAATTATACCAATCGGTTACCAGCTTACTAATAAAATCTCTTGGCGGTGATCCTAATTGTTCTGATCGTTGTCGAATCTTCTACGGCAATAGTCGGTCTGAACATCCTGTTTGGCAACCGAAAGCAATACTCCCCTATTCTTTTATAGAGGATGCTCAAACTCATGCCGCGCAGCAAAGGACAACTTACCATGCACAATCAGCAGACGTAGATGAACTATCCATTAACCTTGCTGCTTACTGTCTCGAACATATTCTCGAGCCAACCTCAGATGGAGAAAGAGATCATTTCTGTAACATCACGAGAGCAGCCAGTACAGCTGGAGATTCTCTGTTTTCCTATTGGTCCGATTGGGCATCCAGAGGACATCACGGAAAAGGAAAGAACTCCTCCCAAACCTCCGAAAAATTCTTCAGAGGATGGAGAGGTAGATCTCTTGCCACAATCTTTTGGGCTGCCGATACCCAACAACCCGGTTGGAGGAAGTCATTACCTCCAGAACTAAAAGGTGGTACTGGAGATTTCAGGCTAGGAGTCTATGGGGATTCTTTCGCTGGATATGCTCACGAAGATTTCTTAGGCGAACCTGAGACCGTGGAAACTGTTGAGCAATCTCAAGGATTATTTGATAAGGATAGGCCTTGGACTCAGATAGCAGTCATAGAAAAGCCAGATGAAGATAATGAATCGAGTGAAGTCGCATCTTTTGAATACGATGAATCTCCCCCTTCGGTAACACCTGCTAGGAGTGGCGGAGACAACCAAGATTTAGTAGAACGGATTAAAGATCTATTAAATGCTCAATACAATGGCTTAAGATTAAATTGTATGAGTCAGCAATTGGTCTATGGGCCAAAGGATCGTCCTCGGGAGATTCATGATATATCACAGGCTTATGTTTATATTTCTAGAGGACAAGGACAAATCTTTCCAAAGACATTAGTATTTGACCTCGCCGGAGTTATTGGTTATGAGAACAGATTTCACCCTGTTAAAACGTATCTGGAGCATTGTGCTGCTAGCTCTGATCCTTGCCCCTATTTTGATCGAATAGCATCAGAAATACTTGGGGTTCCTGAGGACGATATTCAAAATCCTCGAATGCCAGATGGCAATCTGTTGGCAGATGTCATCATGAAAAGGTTTTTAATAGGAGCTGTTGCAAGAGTTCTATCTCCAGGGACACGTCACGATTGGATGCCAATTCTTATTGGTAGTCAAAACTGTGGTAAAACAACATTCTTCCAGTACCTAACTCCTCCTTCTGTTGAAGACTTAGGGACATATCCTTGGGTCGTAACGATGCAACAAGGTATCGAATACTTAAAGGAGAAACCTCATGCTTTACATGCAGGATTTATTGTCGTCATGGATGAATTCGAACGTTACTGCAAGAGGAAGTACTCGGAAGAACTGAAGAACTTAATATCAGTTTCAGTCGATAGATCTGCAAGGAAATATGAGAATGAGAAGTCTTATCCTCGTGCTTTTGTTTTAGCAGGGGCAACAAACAATACTGATTTCCTTTGCGATCCAACTGGCAATCGTCGATTTATGCCAATCATTGTCAAAGGCAAGGTTCCCTCTAAGGAGAATCCTGATCTTAAGATTATTGACTTAGATCGCTTAAAACAAGACCGAAATTCTATCTGGGCTGCAGCTTATAAGGCTTATCTTGATAACCCAGTGCATGTCTTTTCTAGCTATGAGCTTAGTCATATTGCTGACTATCAGGACTCGTTCACTCGTGATTCACCTATAGATGCTGTAGTAACAAGGGCGTTAGAGCAGAATTCAAGTGGCTATCACGGGCATCACAAATATATAGTCCTTGCTGATTTGTTCAGTTGGATTGATATTAACGTGGCTCAACAAGGGCAAATGAATATTCCAGTAACAGATTGCTTAAAAAGATTAGGTTATAAACCAAAAAGAATCAAAAGAGATAATAAAAGTCAAAGGGTTTGGATACAATCATCCTGAGAATCTCAAGACTAGACTAATTTAATCTCACTTCAAGACTGCTGATATAGCTCAATCAGTGGTCTTTTTTATTGAGGCCCTGTCATTTTAGTGCCAGGGTCTTTCTTTTTATTCTCTTCTGCTGGAATGAGTCTTATACAAGGTGCCAAGGGTGACACCGTTTCAGAAAACCTTTCTTGAGAAAATAAAACGTTGTTCACTTTTTTCCTGTCTTATTATTTACATATGTGAAGAAATTAGTTATAAAGAATTAAGAAAAGAAGAATATCTCTAAAAAAGTTTATAGATACCCCGCCACCCCTGTCACCCTGGTTCTAATGACACATCCAATGTACGATACTGACCGAGCCATTGTGGGTCGGTTATCATCTAAACCATTAGAAGAACTAACAAATGCAGACATTGTCAACGCAGCACGACTTCTTATTCGTTATAACGGCGTATCTGACGGTAAAGATATTCGAGGTGATATTGTCTTGGCGCTTCATAAGTGGAACAAGACTCCCAATCAACTTCACATTAAAGCAAGAGAAATCTGGCAAGGAGGCTGGAAACCAAGTCAACTCCTTGACGAGGAAGTAGGGTCAGGCGCAGATGTTACTTCTGGCTGCGGCCAATAGATAAAAAACTTTGCATGTCTAATTCTTGTTCAACAGGCCTTCCCATGGATTTGTAATCCAGCTGTTGTTCTAGGAACTGAATCTTGTCTTTCAGTTTTTGATTCTCATCTTCAAGTTCTTCGATGTGATCTTGATAGACAGTAAGCATTTGTTCACTAGATAAAAGTTTGGTTTCGCATTCCCAGTCCACTCATCTTCTACCCTTTGTTGTACTTTCTAGTTGTCTAATTCTCATTTCGTGATCCTTGACATCTTCCTTTAAAATTATTATATCTTTACCTAATTCATTTCTCAATAGTTGTACTTCGTGCAAGATGGCTTCCATCCCTCTCTTCATACTTCCTTGAGTGAATGCCATACGCCACAAAGCACTCGCAGTTGCAATTCCAATAACAGCGGTGACTTCTAGCAAGATTAAACCTCCTTACACCTACATTCTAATATGACATATTTAAAAGCACCACGAGCTCCAAAACATTGGGATCAACGATTCCTGCACGCAGCTAGGATGTTTGCTGGTTGGTCTAAAGATCCAAGTACTAAAGTTGGAGCATTAGCAGTTCGTGATAGAAGAATATTAGTTGAGGGCTACAACGGTCTTCCTCACGGTATAACAGATTCTGATTACAGACTTAAGAATAGAGAGACTCGACTTAGCATGACTGTGCATGCAGAGATGAATTGTGTAGCTTTTGCCGCTCGAAATGGAGTATGCCTAGCAGGATCGACTATGTATATTTGGCCTTTAATGACTTGTAGTAATTGTGCCGCAGTTCTAATTCAAGCAGACATCGCTAAAATCATTGTCCCAGATTATGTTGAGCCTTATAGATGGCAGGAATCTTTTGACAAAGCAAGAGAAATGTGCGTAGAGGCTGGTGTATCTGTCCAAAGAATTCCTATGGATGGAGATATTAGTGAGGTTGAAGAACTTGAAGAACAAACTTAAACTATCGTAACAATTAAATATTCCATAAAAATGAGATGTCAATCTTTAAATTAGGTCAACGCGTCACAAATAATGTCGACGGCAGGGATGGCTTTATTGTCAGCAGTCCATATAATAAGCTCGTTCCTGTTGCCATAGAACAAAGTACTCGCAAAGAACTTTGGCCTGAAGTTCAAGTAACTTTAAAACCACAAGAGGAACAATTAATTGTCATGGGTGGAGAATACAAGCCGCCCAAAGGATTCCCTTTAAATATTTAAATATGGCTCAATGGGCTTTGCCTCCTAAACTTCATTCTGAAATTGAAGGAGGACCTGTATGCTTTCACTCAGACCACAATATTGGGTCGAAAGATGGTCGAGTACCGAGATATAACGACAGTCATTCTTGTGTTAGATGTATTAGTGCCTTAACTGAAGGACGTTTATCGTTAGATGTCCATCGCATCGAAAAGAAATACAGGAGAAGATTCCTAGAATTTTGGTCGTTTGTAGAGATAAGAGGATCCAATGAATGCTGGCCTTGGAGAGGTAAGTATCATTCAAGATCGAACTCTAGTTATTTTGCTATGCCAAGACACTGGGGATCAGGTAGACAATATTCAGCACAACGATGTGCTGTTTGGTTTACTTGGGGAGACGTTGGTCGGCTACCTATTAAACCTATTTGTGGTGACCATAATTGCTGTAATCCTTTGCACTTGAGAGTTAAAGGCGTTCCACATTATTTTCAAGACCGTCACTTGCAAACTATAGATTTGGAATTTAATTCCAATAAATTACTTGGTGAGACACAATTATTTTTAGAGACAACATACGATAAAGATCCTAAGCGATTCGAAAAGATTCAAAAAGCTAATAAAATTTGGATTGACTTCAGGCTTGCTTCTAACGGTCCTGTAGACCCGATGAGTATTCACGCTTTGAATTCTCATAAATTAGAATGATCTAATTTCTCCTAATATGTAAGTATTAGTAATTCACGTGACAAATAATGTCTTTTGACCCCAAGCCCGCCCAGAAGATTAGTGGCAGAGATTGGACAACTCATACTTGGAATAAAGGCGGCATAAGTGGTAACTATCAAGGCTATAGAGACATGATTGGTTCCGATATATTAGAAGGCTATGGCGACGATAATATTTTTGATAGAAACGAATTAAACGCAATCGCTGATCAGTTATACGACATTAAAGGAGATGGCAGGGCTCCAAAACGTGGCAATTACTACGATGATGGAGCAGCTACTCAAGATGCAATTGCTCGCTTAATAACTACGAAAGGAATCAAAACAACTGATGACATCCTTCAACAGTATGGTTTAAGACAAGATCAAGAGACTGGAGATATTATTTCTAGTGCAGGTTATGACCATAGTGCGTTTGGTTCAGGGGCAGGAAATAATGCTACCTGGGAAGGCTACACTTCTAAGGATGACTTTGCAGGTTCACGATACAGTTACAACGATTTTGCTGAAGGAAAAGTACCTACATGGAGGTATAAATACAGTAGTGAAAATCCATGGGAAAAACCAAAAAAAGAAGAGCCAATCCCTGACCCAGTAGTTATTACCCCTGATAAGGATCTTTTAGATCAAAGAAAAGATTGGGAGGAGAATGCTAATCCTCTGAGAACACCAGAGCCTAAAGTTGGAGGACGTGGCTATGGATCTAAAGATGATGATCCAATGCCGATTCGCATGGACGACTGGATGAAAATAGGCGTCAATCCTGGAAGAAGATTAGGAATAGACTTAACCCCTATGGAACAACTAGGCAGTATTCCATTCGTAACTTCGGGTCAATATCAAAGCTCATTAAATCAAACTATCCCGGCTGAACGTAAATCAAGATTCTATGGATTTTTAGACGGCACACCAGGTGGAGCAGTTTCCAATTATCAAGACTTACTCGAAAAGATGAGAACTTAGTTATTGACACTATGCAATAGTAGTTAATATATAGTTATATAAAGTTCAAGAAAAAATGTCAGACCCTGTAATTCCTGCCGCAACAGCAAAAGAAAGAACGCAAAATTGGTTGAAAGATGTCTACAGGGCAGAGCTAGGCAGAGAAGCAGATGCTGAAGGTCTTGAGTATTGGGCTAACGACATAGCCAAAGGAGCTACACGTAATCAAGTGTTATCTAACATTCGACGTAGCGACGAGAAATGGCTTGCTGATACGTACCAAACAGAGCTTGGTAGAGACTTAGGAGATGAAGGCAGAAATTGGTGGATGGGAGATCTTCGTGGTAAGGGTTCAGGTAAGGAAGATTTAACGTATGGATCAGATAGACCTGTGCAAACTAGAGATCAAGTCTTAGAAAACATTAGACGCTCAGACGAATATAAAAAATATCAAGCAGGTGACGACGGTTTCATTGATGATGATCAAGAGACTCAACCTATTGACGATGACGATGATGATGTCGATGACACTCCAAAAAAAAAAGATCCTAACGAAGATTGGAGAAATATAGATTGGGGGAAATTTAATCCTAATACAGCCCCTGAGTACAAAATAGACCCTAAGTCTCCTGGTATTAGCGCAGCCATCAGTGCTGGAAATAGAATGACCGATGATTTTTATGGTCGATTCCTTCCTAACTGGAAAAGAACTACTGATCTAGGTACAGCAGAAATAGGTTATTCCAATAACGTCGCAATGAATCGTCTATTTAACAGAGACGCTGCAGGTAATGTTACTGGTATTAATATTTCATTACCTGAATATCAAGATCCTAAGGAGCAGTTTGATTACTACTGGGAGAAAATGTACGGTGATAAAGACGATTAATTAAGCTTAATAAAACGTAATAATAAATTGATCTACTAAGGCTTGCGTCCATAGGAATTTCTTCCTATCCTCTACGAAGAAATCGTAATACCTTTGTGGAGTTTTCCAGAAACTGTACTGTCAAAAAGCTGTCAGCTACAGAGATGCCGCAGCGTTTGATTTACGCAGCTTTATACAATGCTCGCTTTGGAGGTTCCCTGCCAGAAGAGCAAGAAGGTGAGCCTACTCAATACTCGGAAGATTCTTGTGGTCACTATATAACAGAACATTATTTGCAATCTAGTAATAGAATTCCATCTTGGAGTGCTTACTCGCCCTTAGAACATCCTGTTATTTCTTTCGAAATTCATGCAGATATTGCAACTCTCTATGAGCTTGCTGCTGAAACCAACTCGATTACCTTTACGAATCAATCTTTAGGAGAAGTTGCTGAAGGAACTCAATTAGCTATTACAGAGAAGTCAACTGACTTGGAAGAGTTATTCTCAGCAAGACCTCCAGGAAATTATCCTGATCACACAGGACATAGACATCCTTGGACTGAAGAAGACAGGCAAGAGCAATTAGCTTTTGGATTGTCAACTGCTTTTGATATTAAATCAAGAAAAGAAATAGGAGTGGGGAGCCATCATGCAAGTCAATGGCTCACAACCAATACATTGCAAAAATCAGTAGCTTCAGGTAGTCTGCGTTCATGGCTTCAATTATTAGACAGTCATTCAAGGCCTCACAAGTCTTACGAAATGCAAGACTTAGTATCTAAGATTGCTGATCACGTTAATTCTTGGATACCTCAAGTATATGCTTGGTGGTCTACACAACACAGGTCAAAATTAGATTTAAGAGTTTAAATGAATTCCACTTACGAACTTGCATTAATCCATGATGGATGCAGTGATCTTGTAGATCAAATATCTCGAGACCCTAAGTTTCAACAATATTTACCTGTAGCTCGTCGAATAGAGGAAGCAGCAGATCTTTTACTTGTAGACTTTCAACGCAGCACTATTGAACATGGCAAGACCCAAGCCTCTTGAATTATTAGTTAAATTCTTTCCAGAATTAATAGACAAAACAGTTGCTTCTTCCAATAAAAAAGCATCTAAAGAATTGAATGTCAGAATTTGCGAGGCAATTATTTCTGACTTAATAAGTAAACATGACAAGCTTTATTCCCTCATGGGTGAAGGTGCTTTGATTGTTAATTTAAAAAATCCTAAAGAGGATAATATAAATAATTACGTCACAGTTGATTCGTTAGAGAGAGACTTAGTAGACGCTATGAATCGTAAAGATACTGTTGTAGAAGAGTTCATTCAAGATGCTTTAAAAACAATCAAAGATTCTAACGCTAACCACCACATTGTTATTTTATTTCTGGATAATTCAGGAGGGTCAGTAAGTCGAATAATGAGAGACATGCCAGCTAAAAAAATTCAAGAAATGATGGACGATTTATAAATGGGTGAATTAGCTACAGAAAGACCGGATAAGTGCAACCTAGCTCCTCCCCTCGATGTAGTTAAAGCAGCCAGATCTGTCTTAGGATCTATTGATCTTGACCCTTATTCGACTAAAGATATTAATCGCTTAGTACAAGCAGCTCGTTATTACGATAGAGATGATTTGTCTCTAGAAGATATTATTAATACTGAATGGGATGCGCCTTCTCGTAAACGTGTCTTCGTAGGAGCTCCTGCTGGTGCGGCTTTAACTAGACGTTTAATTAATAAGACTCTTAGTGAATATCAAAAAGGAAATATAGAACATGCAATATTATGGTTAGCTCATAACGAATCCATCATCAGAGCACCTTGGGTATGGGACTTCCCCATGTGTATACCATTTCGACGTTTAAGACCGACATGGTGGGACGACGAACTAGAAGTTTTTAGAGGAGTTGCACCATCAAATTGGTCGGCCATTATCTATCTGCCACCTCCAGAAGATCATCAACAGTTCGATGCCATGGTCTCTCGATTTCATACCGCCTTTAATCCTTTGGGCAGAATTATATTTAACGAATACAGTGGTAATAAAGACTGGGAAAAATCCTACAAAGTGACAATGAAAAAACCATATAACTATCGTGCCTGAATGTCTATAGTTGATCCCCTCTTCGAAAATTCCCCTACGACTTTCGTCAATCCAACAGGGCAAAATTTTTTGACGATTAGAGCAATCATTTATGACTCGTGGATCACGTGGAAGGACGCCCTCCCTGACGACATCGCACAACATTCATTACTATCTGAAGATATTTATAACAATATTATCGAACTAGCTGGCAGAGTTCATAAACTTCATCAATCTTTACCAAACTATAAAGCTACTACAGAGTCGCCGTATGAATTTGTCTTATGGTGGGATCCAAGTGATACTGATGAGAATTGGAACTCTGGTAAGACTTGTCGTTTTATGATTGAAGATTTCACGGCACAAGATTTATTGCATTACAATTCAACGAAAAGAAATAGTCGATTATCTTTAAAAGCTTTAACTAATAAATTAGTAGAAGCTTCTGCTATATCTCAAGTACCTAAATCAGGGTAAAGATCTTTCTTTACTTCCCACACAGATTGTCTTGCACCTAAGGCACCTCTACCTGACTCCGCAAATACTTTACCTCTTTCGGCAGCTTCAGCGGATCTGGCACTGAGGGTGACCATTCCTCTGCCTTGGGAATCTAAACTTTTTCTTCCTCCTGTACTGCCGCCATAAGACTGAGCATCTTTAGCAAGCTTGCGAGTTTGTGCTAAATATTTACGCACTAAAGGTTTAGTGTCTCTATATCTATAAGGCGCACTTGGATTTCCTTTCAAGACTTGTTAGAACTTGCTTCCTTTTCTATCCTAGGCAAAATGAAAGTATAAATGGAGAAAACACGTTTTGATCTCGTCCCTTGGCAAGCTGTTGGAGACATCGCTGACGTTCTCGGCTACGGCGCTCGAAAGTATAGCTCTAATAATTGGTGTAGGGGAACTGAGTGGGGGCGTTACTTTGCCGCGCTATGTAGACACCTCTTTGCCTGGTGGAGAGGAGAGGATAATGATCCCGAGACAGGATACTCCCACCTTGCCCATGCAGGATGCTGCCTCCTCTTCCTCATGGAATACCAAAGAAATGGGTGGGGAACCGACGACAGATTTACCGGTCCCGATGAAGAAGCCTTTACCAAAGGAGATGGAAGATAACAGCTAAAGCCTACTAGGGCAACGTATCTCAAAATTGTATGATATTATTGTTTTTCTATTTGTTAAATTAGTCATACCTTGATGAATCCAATGAGAAGGAAATACAATTAAATCACCTTCTTCTGCTTCTACCTCTATTTCTTTATTGTCGTAGGGAGATCGTACACGTGTCTTGCCGCAACCTTGTGGATATTCCAAATAATATACTCCTGTAAAATGGCCGTCATGAGTATGCCAACAATGGCTATCACCTTCTAAGTATTGCTGAAACCATATGCCCATAATTTCATATCCTGAATATCCTAACTCTTTCGTTATTTTTCCTATTAACTCGTTAAATACAGGTAAAAAAATTTGAACCCATGGCCTGTCAGGAGAGGTAGCCTCAGCCCAGTCAATCTTAGAGAAAGATAATCCATCTGTGGCTTTAGGTTGATAAGTATCAGTTTTATCTATCTCAATTAAAATGTTGTCTTTAATTTCGCTGTGACTTGCAACCTTTGTATGACAAATGCAATCACTAAAAGGTATCTTTTTCACGAAGATGATTCTTCTACTTGCTTGATTACTTTAGAAATATCTAACAAAGTATCAATCTTTAGCAAGATATCAGCAATATGCTTACTGATATAAGGCTTCTCAGATCTAGCAGCAAAAGCTAATGCTTCACGCAAGTCTCGTTGAGCTTCGTTTAAGGATTCTTCAACTGGTTCAGTCAATCTCAGATCGCTCATGATTGCTCTCCTGTTGGGAACGGACGTTGATATTCAATAGGCTGTTGATTCTCAAATTTATCTAGCAAGGCAGCCGCATCTTGCATTGCTTTCATACTTTGCTCGTGAGCCTGTAATGATCGTAGCTGGTCTGCAGTTAATTGAGGAGGTGCATTTCTTTGATTAGGTACGGTTCGAGTTTGACCCATTTCTTGTTGTACTGCTTGCATAACGATGGGAGGGACTTTATTTAAAGCATCTGCTACTTCTTGTCTTCCTATAAGTTTGGGTAACTCTCCTGCTAGTCCATCCGTGGTGCGTTCAATGTTTTCGATGCGTCGTTCTATCTTAGATTGCCAACTTGAATTGATTTTGTTTTTGCCAAGTTTTGTTTTAACTTGACCTATAACTGTTTGCCCACATAGTATTCCAACAGTTGTAGTTATGACCGCTGCAATGATACCTTCCATTAAATTAATCCGATTTTTTAATAGTGTATCTACATTACTCTCCAGGTTCAAGGACGATAGCATCCATATCTAATTCCATCGACACGTTTTCTTGAATATTTTCTAAGTAATCTTCAGCGTCTTCCCATGTAGGAGCATGTCCATTAGCCTTTTCGAATTCTTCTACTACTGTCTCTGGCATGACAGCTATACCTTCGTTGAGATTAAAACTAAAGCCAGCTTCTTTGCTACTCACAACAAAGGTTTGCTTCTGCCTGAACTTCGCCTCCCAGCAATCGAGTAACGCTTCTATAAGCTCGTCTCGAGAATACGACTGCGCTTCCAGAGCTATTCGATGAAGGAAGAAGTTTTGTTCCTGTGTCAAGTCTGCATTCAGAGTCATCATTACCTCCTGCTAAAAACCAATGTTCCCAGACTTCGTAAGTACGAGGTTTAGTCCATACTTCGATTCTGGCAGCTCTTGCGGCTGAGAAGAATGCTTGGGCTTCAAACCATGCCTTCCACTCTGCCGAGCCTTTTTGAGAGTTGCATTGAACGCAAGCAGGGATCAAATTAGATCTCATACTACTGCCACCACGGACTCTTGGCCGTATGTGATCTAATGTTAGGTGAATTTGATTCTTCCCACAATAAGCGCAACACCCCCATTCGTCTTTGATTGACTGACGGAAACGTTTGCGAGCGGCTTTACCTGAAAGGTCTACCAGACCAAACACGTAGCTGCCCCAGTGTTCTGGTGTCAAATGACGAGTTCAATTAATACCACGCTACAATCGTCAGTAGGTATGTTTTTTGTGTTCACTACGCAAAATCACCTAAGATTAGAAATGGCACCCAAAATCTCATGAAAAACCTTCCAACTATTCTTGCTGTTGCAAGCTTGGCATTATCTGGGAGCCTTGTGGGTGGAACGATTGCAGGGTATTTCTACCTCAAATCTCCAGCCGCTAAAGAAAAAATTAAAAAGGCATTAATTGAACAAGTCGGACCTTTGGTCGAATCTCAAATCAAGGGTGCATTACCTGGTTTCGGTGGCAGTCCTTCTAACGGCTCTAGCAGTTTTTTATCTATTCCTAGTGCCACTGGGGGAGTTATGCCAGTTCGTAAGTAAGATCAGTGGGTTCTATCCCTCGGATCGGAGTACGGGAGATATACGTCCCACAAGTTCCGACATGGGCGATTGATTTACCTTTAAGTATTCCTCAAGCACCGCCTGTAACTCTTCAGATAGGTTTCCCAACCGTAGAGATGCCTGGTTGCGTAGAAGCCAGAGAGACACAAGGCAATAACAAATTAATAGAAGATGATCCCCAAGGGACACTAACTCTATGCACAGGGCCAGGGCTACCTTACTTCAACCCGCCTGAGTTTGATCCGAGCAAGGAATTAGTTGTTATACCAATGGACAGCAGTCCAAACATAGGGGCAGTTGGAGGCTTGGGAGGTAATAATTCGGAGAAGAAAAATGAATCGACTACAGAAGGAGCAGGTCAAGTCACTAATATTCCTGACCTCGATGTTAACGCTATTACACCTGTTAACATTGATCTTCCCTGCCCCAGACCAGGAAGCCCCCCGCCGGGAGCATACGGTAAGTATGGTACGAAGGTTGTAAAAGGCTACAAAAAGAACTCTGAAGGCGAATGTATTACGTTGTACGAGGATATTGCTTTGCTCAATGTCATAAACAACTACACGCCCCCTCCGGCCACCATTTTAAATACTACTTCGATAGCTGTAGGCGCAACTCTAGGGGTGGCCCTAGTGGGCCAACCTCTCCAGCAGTACTTGATGAAGGTTGTGAAACCTCTAGCGAAGAAAGTGACGAAGACGATTCTGAAGAAGCTTCGGAAGAAAGAGAAGATTCTGTCTGTTCGAGAGAGGATGATTGAACAGAGGAAGAGTCGAAAGTAATAGGATCTATGGAATGACTGTGATTTAATAAAACCCCAGGAGGCGAAGTTAATAAAACGTCCTCACATATAACTTTATATTTGCTGGTCGGATCCCATACTATGCCCTCCTTTGCTAGATTTCCACAATGCTTGAGTCTGGAAATTTCATAGTCTAAAACTCGTAAATTTAATGTTGCCTTTCTTAGGGCTATTTCAGTCGCAGCAGCGTCTTTGCAAAGAGCCATCATCTTCTTATCTAAGGGTCTACTCCATTGAGCCGTGACTCCCATATTGAGAGAATAGTTGTCTTTCTGCAAGGTCTGTACTGTCTTGTACCACAGAATATCCCCAGGATTATCAGGAGCACCATCACCATCTATATCTCGAACATCGTACACCGGATCTTGATAAGTTTCGAAAAAAGGTTCTTTAATATTTGCAGAACGACCTACATAGGGAGATATCGTTAATGTCTCAGATTGGCAAACAACACCATTAGTAAAACCTGATTGCATAAAATTTCCTGTCAACACTTGGTATGCATTGACATTCGCTTGACCGGATGAATTAGCGACCGGATTAGAGGTAGCAGATATTCCTCCTACGTCACTTGCCTTGACGATAGGACAAAAAGGAAATAGCATTAGAACGCTAAGAACCCTTGGTATCACTGAGAAAATACGGAAACCGATTCTATCGTTGTGTCCGTTTCTATTGTCCTCGTTATTGTTGTGCGATTCTGGAGTCCGGGTCCGGAGTAACTGGATTGAAATTGGAACGAACCGCCTGGTTGAGTCAACGTCCAATTTGGCTTGTTGTTCACGTCTAAGCCTGTCCATTTGGTAGTTATTCCTGACGCAGCAGTTGTATTTGTATTGATTATGGCAGATGGTTCAATAGATGCACCATTTAGAGAAATCCCTGTACCGGACACAGTGTATTGCCAGCCTGTCGCAAA
>Ga0115012_10000591_pt1 | contig 20727 bp, 15 predicted proteins | sample TroAtlMetagenome_FD_88706 | JGI IMG/M metagenome (GOLD analysis project Ga0115012, IMG submission 88706) | Marine eukaryotic phytoplankton communities from Atlantic Ocean - Tropical Atlantic ANT10 Metagenome | ecosystem: Environmental > Aquatic > Marine > Oceanic | place: Tropical Atlantic...
ATCCAAGAGAGGTTTGTTGCCAGTTCCCGTGCGATATTATGCGGCGCACACAGGTAGGTGGGGAGGTTCTGACAAGATAAATCTACAAAACCTACCAAGCAGAGGGCCGAACGCTAAGAAGTTGAAGAAGGCAATTATTGCCCCCGAAGGCTACACTATAGTAGAGGCTGACAGTTCGCAGATTGAGGCGAGAGTATTGGCGTGGTTTGCAGAGCAAAACGATCTTACCGCTGCGTTCGCCAAAGGTGAGGATGTATATGTAAAGATGGCGTCACGTATATATCAATGCGATGAGGCGGATGTCACAAAGGATCAGAGGTTTGTTGGTAAAACTACAATACTTGGCGCAGGGTATGGCATGGGGGCCGAGAAGTTTGGCACACAGCTAAAGACGTTTGGGTATGAAGTCGAACCTCACGAGGCCCGGAGGATAATACAAATATATCGTGACGCTAACTTTAAGATTAGCAAGGTATGGAGAGATGCTAACTTCATGGTTCAGCAAATGACTAATAACAGGCAATCAGTGTTTGGTCGAAAAGGTATTGTTGGGGTTGATGCTAACAAACAGGCTCTAATAATGCCTAGTGGGTTGAGTATATTGTACGATCAGTTGGGGGTAGAGAAAGCCGAAAACGGTTTAGAATATACCTATAAAACAAGGCGTGGGCGTACTAAAATATATGGCGGTAAAGTAATAGAGAATGTGTGTCAGGCGATAGCACGTTGTATTATAGGCGAACAGATGCTAAGAATTAATAAGAAATATAAAGTGGTGTTGACGGTACACGACTCAATAGTTTGCTGTGTGAAAGACAACGAAGTAGCAGCAGCTCAAGCGTATGTTGAGAAGTGCATGAGATGGACACCCGATTGGGCAACAGGCTTACCTGTGGACTGTGAAAGCGGCACAGGGAAATCATACGGAGACTGCGAGTGAGCATAGCACCTTGGTCATTTAGTAAAGCAAAGGCATTCGATACATGTCCGAAGCAGTTCTACCATGTGAACATACTAAAAGAATATCCTTTTGAAGAAACAGACGCTATGCGGTATGGCACTGAGTTTCATAAAGCGTGTGAAGATTACATAGATAAAGAGAAATCGTTACCAAAAAAGTTTGGGTTTATAGAACCTACGCTAGATGCCCTGAACAAAAAGAGGGGTGTAAAGATATGTGAAAAGAAGTTGGGGCTAACTGAAGACTTAGAACCCTGTAGCTTCTTTGATAAGAAGGTATGGTTTAGAGGCATAGCTGACTTAATAATAGTTGACGTATTGGCAGGGGTGGCTTGGGTGATTGACTACAAAACAGGTCGATCATCCAAGTACGCTGATAAAGGACAGCTAGAACTTATGGCTCTCTCGGTGTTTAAACATTACCCAGAAGTAACAAAAATAAAAGCGGGTTTGCTTTTTGTAGTTGCAGGGAGTTTAATAAAAGAAACTTATGAAATTGACTCAGAGTCAATTCTTTGGGAGAAATGGTTAGCGAAGTATGCTAACATGAAAGTAGCGTTTGATAGAGAAGTGTGGAATCCTCGCCCTTCTGGTTTATGCAAGCGTCATTGTCCAGTGATGGAGTGTCCTCATAATGGGAGTAACTAATGCCATATAAGAACAAACCTAGACCTTATAAGAAAGAGTACAAGCAACAAAAAGCTAGGGGCGAACACGCTGACCGCATGGAAAGGCAACGCGCCCGTAGAAAACTGGACAAGAAAAAAGTAAACAGAAAAGGTAAAGATATCGCGCACAAAAAAGCATTAAGTAGGGGCGGTTCAAATAAAGACGGTTACACTTTACAAAGTCCGTCAAAGAACAGAGCAGCAGGTGGGAGGATGAGTAAACCACCACGCAAAAAGAAGTAGCTACAAGCTACCACGGAGAACAATATGAGAATAATAGAGGATAAAGCACTACTGCTTAAAGTACGTAATCCTAAACAAATTACGACTATTATCCCAAAAAGCAAGGAGTTGTCTATGAATAAAGTTCTAGTTAACTGGGGCATATTTGAAGCCCTAAAACTAAAAAGTTTAAATATAAACGTACCGTCACCTATTACTAAACGTTATGGCTGGCCGGGACAGTACAAGCCGTTCGAACATCAGAAAGACACGGCATCATTTCTCACTATGAATAAGAAAGCGTTTTGTTTTAACGAACAAGGCACAGGGAAAACAGCGTCTTCTATATGGGCGGCTGACTATTTGATGAAGCAAGGGAAAGTAAAAAGGGTTCTAGTTGTATGCCCCCTATCTATAATGGACAGTGCTTGGAGGAACGATCTGTTCTCTTTTGCTATGCACAGAACGGTAGATGTTGCCTATGGACCTAAAGAAAAGCGTAAAAAAATTATCAACAGTGGGGCAGAGTTTATCATCATAAACTACGATGGCGTAGAGATTGTAAAAGATGATATAGCCAACGGTGGGTTTGATTTGTTTATTGTGGACGAAGCTACGCATTATAAAAACGTACAAACGAAACGATGGAAAACTCTTAACAAAATCATAGGAGAAGATGATTGGCTGTGGATGATGACTGGTACACCCGCAGCACAAAGTCCTTTAGACGCTTACGGCCTAGCTAAAATGGTTAACCCCCTATCTGTACCGAGGTTCTTTGGCTCTTGGCGTGACATGGTAATGTGGAAGGTAACACAGTTTAAATATAAACCAAAAGAGACATCCAAAGATACCGTGTTCAAAGCACTACAACCCGCAATACGCTTCACAAAAGAAGAGTGCTTAGACTTACCTGACATGGTATACACTAAACGTTTTGTTGAAATGACCCCACAACAAAAGAAATATTACGAAACATTACGCAAGCAGATGGTCATGCAAGTAGCGGGCGAAGACATTACCGCAGCCAATGCTGCTATAAGTCTAAACAAGTTGTTACAAATAAGTGCAGGGGCAATCTACACAGACGAGGGAGATACAATACAATTTGATATTAAGAATAGGTATCAAGTGTTGAGAGAAGTCATAGATGAAAGTAGCCAAAAGGTGTTGGTGTTTGTACCGTTCAGGCACACGATTGATATGTTATCCGACAAGCTGCAGCGGGACCGGGTCACGTCCGAGATCATACGAGGAGATGTTTCTGCGCCTAGACGTACAGACATATTTCGCCGGTTCCAGTCAGATCCTGATCCGCGTGTCTTGATAATACAACCACAAGCCGCTGCTCACGGTGTTACACTCACAGCCGCCAATACAGTTGTATGGTGGGGGCCGACTTCATCACTTGAAACATATGCACAAGCAAACGCACGGGTGCATAGGTCAGGACAGAACCATAAGTGTACAGTTATACAGATAGCGGGATCAAACGCGGAAAAACGCATTTATCGTCTATTAGACGATAGAATCAACATTCATACTAAAATGATCGATTTGTATAAAGAACTGCTTGACTAAGCGCAAAAAGTATCTATATATCAAAAAAGTAACTAAACGTGGAGAACAATTAATGACTATTAGCGTCGATAAACTACTAAAGACCTATATAAAAATTAGAGGTAAAAGGTCTGAGTTGTCTGCAGAGTTCAAAGAAGCAGACGAAAAGTTATTAAAACAACAAGACAAATTAAAAGCTGCTATGTTGGACTATTGCAAAGAGCAAGGGGTAGACAGTGTTAAGACTACCAGTGGTATGTTCTATCGCACTGTCAAACAACGCGTTTGGACTAATGATTGGGAAGCTATGTTTGAATTTGTAAAGAAACATAATGTTCTCGAATTTTTTGAAAAGCGCCTTAATCAAACCAACGTAAAGCAGTTTCTAGAAGAAAACCCTGATCTTCAACCTGCAGGTCTAAACGTGGACAGTGAGTACGTTGTTTCTGTGAGGAAAAACAAATGACTGAACAAAAGTACGTTACTACTAGCGTGGTAGCAGATTACTTCCTAGTAAATGTAGCCACCGTTCGCCGTTGGGTTCTCGAAGGGACGATACCTAATGATACTTACATAATTTTAGGTGGGACTTATAGATTTAAGCTACCCGAATTAGAGGAATTTTTTGTATCCGATACCAAAAAGAGAAGCACTTTGGAAACTGAACACTAATGTCAGATACAGCGTTTAACAATATAACTCTTGGAGATGGTCACTTTAAAAGGGCTGTTGATGGTGAGCAGGTTGGTGTTACTGCAGATCCGTTAAATGTGGTTATTGTAAACGCTGCTAAGTTGGCTCGTACGTATTACAAAGATGAGTACGATCCGACAAATCCATCTGCTCCTACATGTTGGTCGTCAGACACTGTAGCACCTTCCCCTGATGTTCCGTCAGGACAGCGGCAAAGCCACAGGTGTATGAGTTGTGAGCAAAGCATCAAGGGATCAAGCACGGGGGGTGGTCGAGCTTGTAGGTACTCCCAACGTTTGGCTGTTATACTTGAGGAGCAGATGGACACTATTTACCAAATCCGCATACCTGCGACATCTATATTTGGAAAGACGCAGGACGGTAACATGCCGATGCAAGCATACGCTAAGTACCTTCATGGGCATAAGACAAGTTCTATTTCGGTGGTAACGCAAGTTAGTTTTGATGCTAAGAGCGATATCCCTAAACTATTTTTTAAAGCCTTGCGTCCGCTCAACGACAAAGAGCAACGGATAGCTTTAAAACAGAAGAGTAGCCCTGCCGCAAGCACGGCTGCATTGCAGACTGTGGTTGTTCCAGAAAGAACTTCCATAGATAAATCACCGTTCGAAGTAGTGGACGGGTTCAACTATAAGGAGAACGACAATGGCGGAAGCCAATATACATTTGATTGAGCGGGTTATGGCTCTGTATCCAAAGTTAGATCAAACTTACAGGTATGATAAAAAGATACCACCTAACGGTAAGACAGTACCATGTGGGCCTACTGAAGAAAACGCTAAGTTTGAGATGGACTTTAAAATGACAGAAAGTCAGGCTAAAGAACTCTACAGCCATATGAAAGCGGCATACAAAGAAGAGGCGACTAAAGATTGGCCTGATATGCCTAAACCTACGGAAGTCTTTGATAAAGATGACGAAGGTAATTTTGTAGGTTCAGTGCAGTTAAAAGGGCAGTTCAATGGTAAAGTTACTGAACCCCCGTTAATCGTGGATTCAAATAACAAGAAGTTGCCACCTGCGTTTAGACTTACAACCGGTAGTCTCGTAAACTTGGGGGTGAACTTAGTCCCCTACAACATGAGTACTTGTGGTGTGTCGTTACGCATAAAAGCTGTGCAAGTAATTAAACTCAGCGAGAAGAAACAACATTCTCCTTTTGCTGCGGTTGACGATGGTTGGTCTTTAGACGATGAGGATGATCCGTCCACAGTATTTTTAAGTACAGCAGATACTGCTCCTGTCGAAGAGGACGAAGTACCTGCACCGAAAAAGGTCTCCAAAAAAGCAGAGGGCGCTGCTCCGCCACCTGATGAAGACCTTGCGTCTATTGTTGATGATTGGGACGATTAACCCAGTGGGAACCATTAACAATAGTCATTACCGTGGTGGGGTTTCTATACTTCTCCACTCCACCACGGTACATTTTGGAGCAGCATTATGGAAACAACAGAATTTTTACGGGGGGTACTAAGTAGTAACGGAAACTACTGCGTATTCGCTGCGAGAGCGAAAGATAATATAAGAATACAAAAGTTCTACGATACCATAGAGGAAGTAGAGCAAGCGGCACACAAGTATAATAATGATGGCCTAGATGTATACTTCGCACTCAGTACATTTAAAGAACCTACCAATCGTAAGGGTGACAATGCTCAAGAATTAAGGGCTTTGTTCCTTGATCTAGACTGTGGACCTTCGAAGGAATACGCGACACAACAGCTCGCCGTGTCCGCGTTGCGTAGCTTCTGTAAAGATCTCTCCCTGCCTAAACCTACATTGGTCAACAGCGGGCGCGGTGTTCATGTTTATTGGCCTCTTACCGAAGCAGTTTCGGCAGAGGAATGGGTAGACGCGGCAGAACGGTTAAAACAAACCTGTGCCGAAAAAGGTCTACTTGCTGACCCTGCAGTAACGGCTGACGTGGCTCGTATACTAAGAGTGCCGAATACGAATAACTATAAAGATGATAACCCCCTACCTGTTATGGTGTACGGTGTAGAACCTATTAAGCCTGTCATTCTTTCAGAATTTATTGACAAGCTAGGCGTTGATTTGAAGCCAGTTAGTAACGTTGATCTAGGCACTGACGCTTTATATGAAGCGTACGCTGAGAACTCCGAGAACGTTTTTAAAACTATTATGCAGAAAACGTTACAAGGGCGTGGATGCAAACAACTACAGTATATAGCTACCAAGCAAGATGAGGTAAGCGAGCCTATGTGGAGAGCAGGGCTTTCGATTGCAAAGTTTTGTGTGGATAGCGAAGTAGCCGCAGAGAAAATATCCAGTAGGCATCCTGATTACAATGCGACAGCTATGTACAAGAAGATGGACGAGATAAAAGGGCCTTATACTTGTGACAGGTTTAACGAACTAAACGAAGGTGTTTGCAATGAATGCCCCCTTAGAGAGCAAATAAAATCTCCGATTGTTTTAGGTAAACGTATAAAGGAGACAGATGGTGAGGTAACTGTAGAAGCCCCTGTATCGGGTAAGTTATACGATATACCTATATACCCCAAGCCCTACTTTAGGGGTACAGCAGGGGGTGTCTTTCTGCGTAGCAGCAACGCTGACGGGGACATAGAAGAAGAAATAATATACCACCACGATATTTATATTACTCGTCGTTTACATGACGAAGAGCTTGGCGAAACGTTAGTGTTTCGCTTACACTTACCTCGTGACGGTGTGCGTCAATTCACTGTGCCGCTTACACATGTAACTTCTAGAGAGGAGTTTCGTAAGAGTATGGCACGGGAAGGCGTGACTGCATGGGGCAAAAACTTGGATAAACTTATGGCATATACAACAAAATGGGTAGATGAACTACAACACACATCAACAGCATCTGAAGCGCATAGACAATTCGGTTGGGTTGATGAAGGCATGGAGGCTTTTGTATTAGGAGAGCAACTCGTTGAGGGGGCTGAGATAACATACAACCCACCTTCCTCTAAAACATCGGGGTTTATGGACTCCTTTGAGCCGAAAGGGTCAGAAGAAAAGAACATAGAATTGTTAAACTTCTACGACAGAGAGGGGTTTGAGATGCATCAATACGTGGTTGGTGTAGGTTTTGGGTCTCCCCTTATGGCGCTAACAGGTTTGAACAGTATGGCGGTACATTTATTTGGTGGCACAGGCGTAGGTAAAACAACAGCGCAATATGCGGCTATGTCCTTGTGGGGCAACCCAGTTCAACTATCTCTACAGAAATCGGATACACACAACTCACGTATGAACCGTGGAGAAGTCATGCATAGCTTACCTCTAATATCCGATGAGATGACCAACGTAACAAGCTCAGAGATGTCTGAGTATGTTTATCAAGTATCTGGGGGCCGTCAGAAGAACAGGTTGTCAGCAAACGGTAACGAAGAGCGTGTGCGAGGTAAGCCTTGGAAACTACTAGCTCTTAGCTCTGGAAACACTAGTGCATGGGAGATATTGAGCCGTGACAAAGCTACGCCGAAAGCAGAGATGCAGAGGCTATTTGAAATAAAAGTTTTAAAGTTAATATCTGGTGCAGAAGACACACGAATTACAGCAGACCTTCACGAGGATATTCAAATAAATTACGGTTGGATAGGACCGAAATACATACAATGGGTGATAAACAATAAAGAGGAAGCGCGTAAGATTGTGCAGTCCATAAAGACAAAACTAGACGCGGCGGCAGGGCTTGGACCTGAAAACCGTTTCTGGTCGAATGGTAATGCTGTAATAATAGCAGGGCTGATGATCGCTAAAAAACTAGGGTTTGTTAATTATGACGTGGGCAAAGTGTACAAATGGGTAGTCCAAGAACTGATACGTAGAAACAACTTTGTAAACGATATAGGCGCTTCCGTAGATGAGACACTAGGTAACTACATATCAGAGAACTACAACAATATACTCAGGATCGAAAGCACTGAAGACCTACGGGGTAGGCACGATAATGGTCTGGATCAGCTAGTACCCGTGACGGCCTCACCTCGTGGGCAGTTGATAGCTAGGTATGAGCCTGACACCAAGGCGCTATTCTTGCGGATAAAACCTTTTAAAGATTGGTGTACAGATCAGCAGATAAACTACGCATCTTTAGTCGATGATCTCAAAAAGAAGAAAAATGCAAAACGTGTGAAGAAACGTTTGACTAAAGGCACAGACTTTAACATGCCGCCGCAAGATGTATTGCAAATGACGTTTGATGGGTTTGATGAGGTTCCAGATGGATCAGAAGGTAATGAAACTTGATGACCTAAACCCTGATGGGCTTAGAGTTACGATAAACTGGGAAGCTATGGATGTAGGTTCTTCGTTCTTTCTGCCGTGTATAAACACAGAAAAAGGCACAAAACAGCTAAAAAGTGTTGCAAAAATGAAAGCATGGGAGTTTGAAGTGCAAATTTGCATAGAAAACAAAAAATTAGGTTTACGTGTGTGGAGAACTATGTGATATACAAGATATGACAACTCGATACTCGATGTTGTTCTCCATAATGACTGATCTACTATATGTAGAACCCCTACTGTGAGCTGCTCCGGTAGGGGTTTCTTTTAGTCGAAGAGCCTAAAGCCTTGATCGTATTCTTTTAAACTTGCTAACATGGCAGGAGTGAAAGTTACACCGCCTCGCATTTTTGCTGTAGTTTGTTTAAAGGATCTTTGTGAACGTTCTTTTGCATCGCTGTCTATTATGGCGGCTCTCTCTTCAGGTTTTAACCCCCTGTTAAAATTAGCTATAAGCCTGTCCACTCTACGTACCTCATCGCCGTCACCCTCTCGTATAGCCATGTTTCTACGTCTCAACAACTTACCACGTTTTTGTGATAACGCTTTGTCTTTACGTCGCTCGTTTCTGTTGTAGTCTAACACTTCGCTATAGTTTTGCGGTGCAAACCCTAGAACTTGCATGACTGTATTGTAGGGATTTATGTCCTCTGTAATCGGGTCGCCTCTACGTGTATTGGCTCCTTGGAATCCAAATCTAAGGCCTTTACTAAAATTTCTTGCTGCAGCAGGGGAAGCCGCTTCAAACCCTCTTTGAAAAGTTTTAGCGTCCATGTCCACCGCGCCTCTAAACATGTCAGGTATACCCCTAGCTACTATGGAGTTGGTTACCCCAAAAACAGGCCCGCCAACTTGTTCAAAAAACGTAAACAGCGGGCTTTGGTCTTTTTCGACTATAGGTGGACGATATATGAGACTGTTTAGTGCGATACGGTTAGCTACATCTATACCTAATAGCTCATTTGCAAGACCCTGAAATACTGGTTCACCTACAGTTTTTCTAAGGGCTGACTCAAAATCATCTTCATCATCGTCCGAAAGAATGTTGTAAATAGCACCGATAGCGCCCATCATCGGCATACCGCCTAGCCCAGATAGTAACCCTGTCATAATTAAAAAGTTTCTCGACGCCGCACGAGCCGCACGTCTATTTTCTGCTATCTCCTGTGCCTGTTCTCGCGTTACCCCTTCTTGCTCCATTATCTTACTTATATTGGTGGTTCCTATGCTTTCTCTTGCGAGCTTTGCCATCATGTAATATTTGCTGATCGCAAAACGTTTGAATAGCATCAAGACGTTACCAATAGCACCTTGAGCAAACACAGGTCTACCTGCAGACGCTGTTGCACCTAAAGTAAATTCTGTGTGTTCTATAGCTTTTTGTGCAGCGTCTCTGTAATCATCGTCAGAAAGATTTTTACCTCGTTTTTTCTTCATAGCCTGTACTTCTAGCATGTATGCAGCGGTAAGAGTTGTTTCTCTGTTAAATCGTTCTGCATGATGAAACATAAAACTAGAAACTTTATTGAATCTTTCCATAGAGCCGCCTTGCCCAATTTCTAACTGCTCTTGGATCATGGATTGATTGAATTGGTTTTGCGCCAAACCAGTCTCGACTAAGATGTCCATACGCACGTCATTGCCAAACCTTTTGAGTAGTTGTTCATTGGTGTAGTTTGATATAGACTTACCTGCTGTACCCATGTTTAACTCTTGCGGTACGTCCTTGCCATCTGATCCTGTAACCATAATCGTGCGTGTCGTTGGTGCGCCCGCTAACGCTTTAGTTGCTGTTCCGTAAGCTCTGGAAGTATTAGCTACCCCGTATGTACCCGCTAATACGGGCATCGCTGACATGGCTACATCAAAGAAAGTTATAGCGGCTGAAGAAAAGTTTAAGCCCATAGTAAAGCCAAACCCTAGGTTGTTAGCTATTTGTGAATACCTATTAATGTTTGGAGATTTGGCAAAGTTTGCTATCTTCAATAACGTTGCTGCAGGTTTACCTGTGCTTATATTTTCAAAATAGTTTGGGCCACTTACACCATTTACAGGCTCATTTAGTTTTTTAATAAACCCTTCTAGCTCTGCAGACGAAACCATTTGTACAAGCTGCCTATCAAGATCTCTACCTTTTTCTTTAAGCATTGTGTACGCATCGAACTCTATACCACCCATACCTGTAGGGGTCGTGTCCCCTATAAAACCCCTGACGCCTTTACGACGCCGAAAGTTCTGCATAAAAGACCGTTCGGGCATGGCAGTTAGTGCCAAATCTACGACAGCTTGCATACTTTCTTTATCTGCACCGTGTAATTTCATTGTGTCTAGTACATCGCGTATGAAACTAGTGGGCGGTATACTATCAAAATTCATAGATGAGGCAGACCGTGTCAGTGCGGCTTCTGTTACACCTTCTACCCCTTCTAATGCTTTTTCCGCTCTTTGCGCTTCTCTATAAGTTTCGTAATACTCAACAAAAAGTTCTACATTTCCTGTTTGCGGGCTAGGTGCATTGTAAGATAACCTATACTGACCTTTACGCATAAGCGGGAAATAAGGACTTATTAAACCACTTTCTTTTTGTAGTATCTCTTGAAGTTTTTTAAAAGCCGACTTCTGCATCTCTGCATCAGGTATGGTTGCTTTTAAACGTGCATCCAATGCTTTTAGTATATCGTCATAAGTTTTTCTAAAATGATCTCGTATTTGCCTGTATAGATTCTGTCCTTCTTGGCCCAGCTTGTTAAATTCTTTGCGTAACTGATTATATTCTTTAGTTCGTTCACGATCTTCTTTTATGTATTTTAGATACTTTTTGTCTGTTCTAGATGGATCTACCTGCAGGAAAGTACTTTGGGGTATAATATTGTTTAATATTTTTGATTCTTTTCTATTTCTAGTTTGCCAACGTCCTAGGTTCCTACCTATAGCCTCTGTAATAGTTGTCTTTTCCCGTAACGCCCCACTCATTTTATTAATAATAACATTTAGCTCTGGTGCAAAAGGTATACCGTTGGTTTTCATTTTATCTGTCAAAACGTTTACAGGGTAAAAATTATTAACAAAATCTGAAAATGTTTTTACTGGCCCTTCACCCATAGCTACATCAAGTAGCTGATTCGCTTTGCTTGGTGGGCCTACAGGTACAGCGTCAGTCATGCTATTCATTATTTTACCAGAGCCTTCTGACGTACTGGATTCCATTAACAGCCTACCCGCAGCGCGTGTTTCTGGTGCAGGTGCTATTAACGCTTCTACATTCGCGTCGATATCGACGTAGGTTGCGCCGGGGGATAAGCCTAGTAGTTTCCTGACAACACGTTTTACTGCGTCTAGGAACTTCTCCAGCGCCGGGATGTTTGTTCCGTCTGTCTTCGTTAACCCCAAAGCCGATTGAAATTGTGGGTTACTAAATGCTTCCGCTACAAATTCGTCTAGGTTTCGAGTCCCGTATACGTTACCGAACTGCTCTCGCGCTGCCTCTAATAAAGTCTGTAGTTGTTGTACCTCTGGTAGAGACGGGTTATCAGCTATCGCTGCCGAAGTAACCGCATGTGTCATCTCATGCAGTAAGGTATGGGTGTTCATACCGTTGTTAATGTCTATGTATATGGTGTTTGTCTCAGGTTCAAAGAAGCCAACCGCTCTTTTTCCTAGTAGTTCAGTAACACTATCGACAACTTCTACTTTTGTTGTACCTACGTTTTCAGCTAGGGCTGCTGCTATTTGACGTACGCGAGGCCCGTTATTAGTAGCGGATATTGCATCAAGAGCAAATCGTAAGTCTCCACGCAATAGAGCGTTTCGTATGCTAGGTAGTAACGCTGTATTTAGGTTATGTATAGGATTTATAAGCGCTAGTTTATTGTTTAACTCCTCCCAAGGCGGTATTGGCATTTTTATAGGAGCTACGTCTTGTTCTTCCTCACGCGCTGTCTGGTCTTTTGCGTACCTTCTAATCCTTTGTTGTAAAGCTCTTTCTTCTTTGCGGTCTATATGATCCTTTTCTCTTTTTATTCTTATAGCATTGTCAGCAATGTTGTGAGCAGATGTATCTCTAGCTGCAAGATTGTATGATGCGTCAAGTTCATTACTTAACGGTTGGGACATATTTTCATCGACCCATTTTTTTGCTTTTCTTGCGTTCTGTTGGGTCATGCCTTTATAGTAGGCAAACTCGTCTGGGGAGTAGTAAAACCTTCCCGCTTCCGCTTTTTCTTCTGCTTTAGTAAGTTTCTTTTTCTTTTTCTTTGTTCTTCCACCCGAAAATTCATCTGTTTCAAGCGATTGTTGGGTCGGCCCGGTTGCCATAACCCCACCGATTTCAGATACTGCATCTATAGGTCTACGGAAGCGTTTAAAGTAAATCTTTGCGGCTTTGGCATTAGCATCTAGAGTTGTATCTTTAGCTTCAATTAGATCAGCTACGGCTTCTTTATCTAATGCCGTTGCAGTGTCAGGGATCATACGAGGATCTACTTGAGTATCATGCATCTCCCTACGGATTGTTTGTTTACCACGGTTGCTATCGAATATCTTATCTATACGTTGCTGTGCTGCTACTTTCCGTGCGGTTTCAGCAGCTTCTAATACCTCTGGTGCAACAGGCGTACCAACAACTTCTGGTGTGGCAGGGACTTGTACCCCCGGAGGTATTACCTGTCCCGCAGTTCCTGTCGTTTGTCCTGTAGTGGGGACACCTGTTGGTGGGGGTGGCGTAACCAAGCCTCTAGGTCCAACGCCCTCTGGTTGTTGAAGTGGTAGCGTGGGCTGTCCTTGAGGTATTACATTAGGAAGTGGTCCTTGAGTATCCCTTACACCTACCTCACCACGAGGAGTTGTAGGCAGCTCATCAAACATCTCTGCTTGAGTAAGCTCAGAGGTGTCTTCTATTGTCTGCACAGGTGTAGAGGTCTGTTTTTCTACCTGCTTTTCTAAGTTTTCGGTAACTTCTTCTACTTTTTCTTTGTCGTCAAAAGCTGATCTTGTGGCTTTTGTAGCAGTTTCAGTATCGGTTTTACCTGCAACAGCACTAGCGGCCTTCTTAAACTTTTCGACTGCGGCTTTAGCTCCTTCGCTTACAACTTTTCCTTTGGGTTGCCTACCCTCGGCAGGTATACCCGCTAAACGGCGTTCGGCTATTATCTGATCTATAACTTGTACAGAGTATCTAGAATTTAACTCCTCACGTATAAAATCTTCACTTTGTGATAATACCTCTGGGTCATCAACGATTGCTTTTCTAGCTTCTATTAGTGAATTGAACTGGTTAGGACTTGATGTTGTAGTATCATCAGTAGACAGCTCACCTCTTCCCACTGATCCATCGTTAGATGATGTAGTGACTTCGGTATCCGTATCTCCACTTCCAGTCCCTGTTCCTCCAACCACGCTAGATTCACTGCGTCCATCGCCTGTTCCAGTTCCTTCACTGACAGTTGTATCTCCTGTGGTATCAGTTGCATCTACACCCTCCGTCTCTGTTGTTTCTGTAGCCTCGGTGTTTACCTCTGTGTTATCTAGGGGTACACTAATGGAATTTAAAGGCACAAACATTTTATACGTTTCGCCGTCTTGTAAATCCCCTTCTATTTCTACTTGTAATTCTCCATTACGAAGTTCAGGCTCTGTCAATACTTTTACAGATGTGCCAGCAGGGAGTTTACCTATATCTGCATCAAGCACGGCACTAGAGTCTTTAGCTAAACCAGATTCAGCAACAGCGGCGTCTATTTCGTCTTGTGTCATTGTAGGAGGGGTTTCGTCTTTCTCACCCTTCTTTTTATCTGGTATAACAGTATCATCAGGTGTGCCTTGAAACGCGCCGAAAGTGGCTCGTGTGCCACCACCAATTAACATACCTGCAATAGCTGCCTCGCGATACTCTGCAATGGCATCGTCACTGTCAATAGATAGACCTGCTTGGCTACGCTCAAGCATTTGTTGTCCGACTTCAGTTAAACCTTCCGTTGTAGCACCGCCTGTTGCTCGGCTTACGGTTCGTGTAAATATGGACTTACCTAGGGGTCGTAACAGGCCACCTAACAATATCTTGTCAGCAATACCTTCAAGCGCTGCTTGTCCAAATGTGGCGTTAAGTGCTGCGCCTACATCAACGCTATCTTTTTTACCTGCGGCTACTTCGTCTTCTTGTCTTTGTATATTGTTACCAAACAAAATAGGGGCAGTTACAGTACCTGCTACTAACGCACCGCCTATAAAACCGCTACCTACCAGTGGTATAGCAGGGGCCACTGCTGCACCCGTTATACCGGCAGCTAGTTGTGGTATCTGCTCACCAACAACTTCTCCTGCGTACGTTAAGGCTGAACCTAAACTGTCTACATCTGTAGATTCCAATCTTTCTGGTTGGTCTGCTAACAGCCGCCCTAGGCTCTGCCTACCTTTTTCTTCCATGCCTTCGCCAAAGTTTTCAAGGAACCCTAGACCTGTACTCTCTCCTGCAGTACCTATTGTTTCGCCAACTGCACTTCTTGCTCTTTGAAGACCGCGAGATAAACCACGACCAATAGCCGTACCATCGTCAGGTTCAAACTCTTCTCCTAAAAGATCTTCATACTCTTTAGAGTATTGATCTCGTTGACCGCGTACATAGTCTGCTATAAATGCAAAGTCTTCGTTAGTTGGCGCTTCCCCTGCATGTTCAAACTGATAAGACTGGCCTGTTTGAGGGTCTGTGTAGGTGTATATACCCATAATCCAACTCCTCTAAGTTGCAGACGGTGCTTTCACTACATTGCTACTCGCCATAGACGGCATGCCTAGTAGTTGTTGGGATGTTATGTTAAATGCTTCAGCTTGTCTTAACGCTGCAAGATCTGGTGGATCAGTCAGTAGTGCCGCCTCTTTAAGTTTACGCGCTTCTTCTTGAAACTTGAGACCTTGAGTTAACCTTTGATTGGTGGTCAACGCCCCGCTTTTTGCTTTAGCGGCATCGATACGCGCTTGTAGTCCTAGCACGGTGAGCTTACTTTTGTTGTATGCTTTTTTACCTTCTTGTAAATCTTTTGCGCCTACTGAAACTGCTTTGCCTATACCTTCGCCGATAGTAGCAGACGGCTTCATAAGCTCCGCACCCATCCTTGCAACGGCAAGCCATTTACTAGACTCTCTGTCTTTATCAAGACCTTTAATATACTCAGATAGCGACAAGTCTGCTTTACTTGCAGCGGCACTAGTTTTTTCGCTATCTAATTTAAGTTGCTCAAGTATATCATTTGCTTGTTGCTCTGCTGCTTCTTGTCTATTTTTCTCTTCGGTTGCCTTGTCTATACTTTCAAAGTCTACAGGTCCAGAGCCTACACCTTCGTTGTCATCATCGAACTTTTCTGATGCTATTTGATTTTCTGCTTTTCTCATTAGCTGCACAAGGTAGGGCGAATCATAAAGTTTTGCTCTCGCCGTTGCTGTATTTTGCGCTGCAATAGCCTCATCAAATACTGATTGTTGAAGGTTGTCATCAGCAGTAAAAAACGCTTGTTCCTTTGCTGCCTCGTCCTTAGTAGCTTCGTTGTATAACCGATCAGAAACAGCCTGAACCTCTTCTGGACTTTCTCCTTGAAACTTAGCAATGGCTCGTGGATCACCGCCTAACAGAAAAGGGTAAACCTCACTGGGTGGTTGATAAGTATCGGTATTGTAATACTGTAAAGCTCGTCGATTTAGATCCTCTAGTGCTGCTGCTCTTCTGGTTTCATCACCAACGTTAGTAAGGTTTGATTGAAGTTCATCAGCCCCTTGTGGAAAATATAAATCTAGCATTGAAGGGGTCATATTTTGTGGGTTATTCATCATACTTAAAAAACGTTGTTTGGATTTCCTACTCAAGTTACGGTTATAGCCCGGCTCTCCATCACCTCTAGGTGCTGGGGTATTAAGAAAATCTATAGTATCGTAAAGCGTGTGTTGTTTTGGATCTCTAAGCGCTTTTAACAACTCATCTCGATCCATATCTTCTTCGACCCCAGACATGTCTGGACCTTCGGTTTCTATCTTGGGTTTCGTCATATTAGGGACTACTGGTGCAAAAGTGTTTGAAGAAACTTGTGGGAACATTGGGCCAAGCTCTGGCTCAAGGTTTGAGGTATTGACTGAAAGATCCTGCTGAACACTAGGGCCACTCATGTTATTCGGTGGTCTAAATTTTAGTGGATCTTTATCACCTAGTGGCACAGGTACTACCGTGCCTTTCAACTGTTCACTTACTTTGTCTACACCCAAATCGTTAAATATAGGATCTTGACCAACATAAAACCGATCTCTATTTCTTAGCGCTTGCAGCGTATCTATCCGTGCCTGTGTATCCCTTTCTTTCGCCCCTTCTTCTATCTTCTTCATATTCATTTTGCCCTTTAAAGGGCTGTATCTAGCGAAATCCATAAACTGTTGAAAAGCTGTACGAGGAGCTTCCGTCTGTTCTAAACCTGTAAGTTCAGGCTCTTTAGCAACTTCCATATCCTTTTCAAATTTTTCTGCCGCTATGAGTGCTAATTCTTCTGGGTCATCTTTATATGCTTCGTATAGCTTTGGGTAATTTACCTTTAAGTGAGCTATGGCTGATACCGTACCCCCTGCTAAACCTGCGGTCTGCATTTTAACTACACCGCCTTCTGCCATACGTGTAGGTTGTTTCGGCATCATTGCAGCAATGCCTGTATTCTCAGCCGTACTTGTTTTCGGAGCCATAGCTTGTGCCATTTGTGTTACACCACCCGTAGGCATACCTGCCGCTGCAACGGCTTCTTGTGCTACAGTCGGAGTGTTAGCGGCTTCGGCACGAGCCTGATCTGTCTGCATTCTATTCCTACGACTCAACTCACTTAGTACTAGGAACTGAGGTACGTTACCGGACGGCCTTTGCATTTCTGTGACAAGTTGTTGCTGTGAGAAGTTTTTTAGGTCATCTTGTATCTCTAAAATATTCATTATGCCATCCCACGATATAGACCTAGCCCTGCTATACCTGCACCTAGTGCTTGTTGCATTGGGTTGTAAGACTGGTAATTAGCCACTGATTTATTAGGTTGAATAGGTATACCTTGTATTATGTTAGAGTAAAAACCTAGTTGATCTTTGTTAAAGTTCTGTTGGTTCAAGAAATCTTGATATCCTATATCAAGCCCTGCCTGTTGCTCTGCTAACTGTTGTTTACCTATACCTTCTAGTAGCTGTGCGCCCTGTATGTCGCCCGCTCTACGAGCGCCGCCCATAGAAGCAAGTTGACCAAGACCTTGCATACCTAGCTGTCTATCCGCGTCAAAGCCCATTCTTGCGTCTCTAAATGCGGCTTCTCTACCCGAAGCATCGATATTACCTAGTTGGTTTTGTAACCCTTCTTCGGCTAAATAGTCAGCAACCGCTGCCCTAGATCCACCAAATGCACCTGCATTTACAGCTTGAGCATTCCTAGCCGCGCCCATACGATTAAAGTCTCTTATTGCAGCGTCTTTCTGCTTGTCAACAACCTGCTCCATGTACGGGTTCATGTAGTCTTGAGCCATCTGTCCAGTAAACTGTCCTCGTTGTGATATATCTCTCATACCACCAATAGCTTCTTGCAGTTCAGGAAGTCCTGCCCCTGCTATGTTTCTAACCATATTTCTAGAATCAGCTATGTCAGCTATGCTTCCAGAGTCAGCTAATCTTTGACCGCCATATTGTTGAAATCCTTGGTTAGACTCAGCTTCTACCCTATCTAATACATTTTCAATATGCGGACGAGCATAGTCTGGTAACTCATTTACAATAGTTTGTTTACTAGATTGCGCTTGTTTATTACCTTTGCCCATCAACCTAACTCCATCTTATAAGCAATATAGTCTGGCTTCCATCCGTACTTTCTAAGCCAACGATCCCAACCTTTTCTACCATAACCTTCTAAATATTTGCAGTTATGGATCTTACCATAGTGAGCTATCCTCTCTTGGGCCATAGATAACCACTCTTTCATTCTTGTACCGCCTATCCAATCCATAGCCATAGCGTTTCCCTGTGGGTATTCAATAAGCCTAGTCGTTATGGCTGCTACAACTTCATCGTCAGCGGTATCGATAACAACCCACAACACCAACTCGTCTTTTAGTATGCAGTCTAGTACATCATTTACTTCATACTTACCTTTTGCTGTAAAAACAGATTTCTTTAGCACCTTTGCTACACTAGGCCATATAGCCTTGGCATAATCCTTTGGTATTGGAGAAAATATTAAACCTGTCTGTACGTCCTTCATGTTATAGCTTTACCCATAATCTTTTCAGCGTCTATTTCTTTTGGTTGTATGCGTGAACCTGTTGCGGCCTTACGGACTTCTTCACGCATGTTATCTAACTTCTCTGCACCTGCAGCACTAGAACCGTTTCCAATCATAGCTACGGTGGGTGCATCTACTACATACTCGTCTTTGCTTACTAATAAGTCTTGTTTACCGTCTATGGTTGCGGGTACTGAGTCACTCATACCATCACCCCCACCTTCGACCATACCTTCAGCCTTACCACCTATATTATCGTATTCGCCTTTTCTAACGTCTTCGACAAGTTCTTCCAGTGCCTCTTCACCGAATTTCTCTACAAACATAGCTAATGCTATAGAGGCTTCTCTCTCAGGGATGTTACCTTTTATAGCGTTTACAGCGTTGATTATTATATCTTTCTCGTTAGCATCAAGCATTTGCATCTGTGACGTTTCTGGTTCTACTACGTCTCCACCTTCGGCGAAGGTAGCTATACCACCTTTAGACAGCATTGTAGGGTTTACATAGTCTGCCATGCCGCCTTTATTTAGGAATTTTGTTGTTAACTCCCCTGCACTTGGATTGACGAAACCGTAGTTAAACTGCGGGTCTATCCCCGGCCTATAGCCCGGCGGAGGTTGTTGTATGTTCTGTTGAGGTGCAAACATCTCTGTACGCTTGTAGTTACTGGGCGTATCTCCCATGTCTTGTCCCTGTTGGTTAGCGGCATCGGCAAACATTGCACCGCCCGCTGTCCCTATTGCGGCTAGTGGGTTAGCCATTGCGGTTTTAGCGCCTTGTGACAGAGCGCCCATCATGTTTTGCCCTGCTGGTTGTAAGCCTTTTTGTATAGCTTGTGGGTCAAATAACGTTTTTTCAGGAACCGCTAATTTAGCGCCAAACCCTTCTTTAGCAAATTGTTGGAATCCAGTCGGTGCTTCTCTGGCTAGACCACCTGCAATGTCGGCTGCTGCTGTTTGAGACGTGGCTACAGGTTTCCCTAAACCACCTAATAGTTTACCACCGAAGTAGGAAGTAAGACCTGTGCCTATTGCTTCGTCCAGATCATCACCTTGAAGTAAGCTACCAAGTCCAGAGCCTATTGCCCCTGCTGCTACTGGGTTAGCTAGAAACGCTAAACCTGTTTTTGCTGCTAATCCCGGCAACAATGCTGAACCTAAAAAGCTACCTAAAAGGGGAAGTACCATACTTATCTCCAACAAGTCTGTGTGTATAATAGCATCTGTACGCTAAGATATCCACTCATAAATCTTCTTTGTTTCCTTTTCACGATGAGATAACCCAGTATATCCACCATTTATGCGTTTAGTCAGTTTTTTTATAGCGTCATCGTTGACACCTTCGTCACATATTTTCCATAAGTTATTCTTCTTAAAGAACCACAGAGCCGTGTCCATTGCATAGTCTTCTTCTAGTAACTGCGGGTTCTCTAAAACTTCTGGTACACGCATGTCTGAAGCAAAGGCTCGGACGTTGTTATATCCGGTTAATTGTAAAAATCCTCGGCCTATGTAGGCGCTAGATTTTTCTTTCGTATCGTTCCCCATCCTGCCAAAATACACGTTTTCAGCCAGTGCTTTTGGGTTTCTGGCAAATGGCTCTGCGCTTTCTTCTGTAGGAAACCGATTAGGCCATACCTTCATCATAGCCTCTACGGAGTAGTTTAGGTTCTCTCTTGTGTATCTAAACGTACCGCTTTCATGTACTACCTGCCCCAGCAAATGTGCGCCTCTTTCTGGAGACAACTCGTAGTGTGTTACTATTGCTTTAGCTGTATTGGGGCCGAATGCGCCGTCAGGCGATACACCGCACTTCTCCTGCAACTGTTTTAATGCTTCAAACGCCATCAGAGTTGTCCCTTTTTGCCATAAGATCTTCAAGGTTCCTGACTTTAGTGCCGCCATCATAAGCCCAAGCATAACCTTTATCGATCATAATTTGATTAATAGACATCGTGTCTTCATCTGTTTTGTATAGCCAACCAAGCATACGCCCAAACTTGCCGTCTTTTTCAGTCCTTACAGTAAGTTTTGTTGCTTCCATAAG